>Ga0268264_10000436_pt1 | contig 57473 bp, 36 predicted proteins | sample KBSSwiS32_FD_190357 | JGI IMG/M metagenome (GOLD analysis project Ga0268264, IMG submission 190357) | Switchgrass rhizosphere microbial communities from Kellogg Biological Station, Michigan, USA - KBS Switchgrass S3-2 (SPAdes) (version 2) | ecosystem: Host-associated > Plants > Roots >... | reverse complement strand
AGACTTTTCTGCTTATCAAGACCCTTGAAGTGGCTACGGATGTCCAGCGCCGGGAGATGGAGGGGCTTGCAAACGCCGATGCCGCCACGAAGGTGGAAGGCATGCTGCAGCTCTTTTCAGCCTGCGGCGTCGATGCGTGGGCCAGGGAGTTGAAAGAGCAGTACATGGCCGCTGCCCTTCAGCGCCTGGAGGATATCGCCGTCCTTACCCGTCGGAAAGAGCCTTTGCGGCAACTGGCCGACTTTCTCGTCCAAAGGGAATATTAGGGGTGACGCAGGCGGCTTAGCATTACTTCGGTGATGCCAAGGTAGGAGGCAACATGTTTGCCTGTGGCCTTTTCAAGCAGTCCGGGGAATCGCCGGACAAACCAGGCCAGCCGTTGGGGAGATGGCTGCATCCACATTGCCTGCATTCTACTTTCGCAGGCCAGCAGGTGTCTTCCGGTCACTTCCTGCCTCAGCCTGTCGAACTGGGGAAAATCGAGACAGATACATTGCAGGCTGTCATAGCTCAGCTTGCTGACGATGGATGGTTCCACCACCTGGATATATTCTATCCCTGGCTGCTGGCGCAGGAAGCTTTCCGCAGACCAGCAGAAAGCGCCTTCGGGGGCAAACCATGAAGAGACCTCTTTGTTGGCCCGGCGATAATAGCATCGCAGCAGCCCGGACTCCACAAAATAAATATACCTGGAGGTCTCGCCGGCTTTCAACAGGAATCGATTGGAGGCATAGGAGCACGCCTGAATGCGTTCGAGGTAAGCGTCATTCAACGCAGGGGATAGCACCTCGGGAAAATAGCTTATTGGTATGTTCATGACCGGGAAATTTAAGACGTGACAAAGGATGACGACTTATTCCCGGGTGCAGGGGGAAGAGTAAAGGGTAAATGTAAACCTTTTTCGTTATTTTACCGCCCGTAATCAAACTACTGGTGGATGTCCAATTCATTATTGCGGAAAAAATCACTGGAAAAAATTCAGAAGGATGCGGCGGAAGGGATATCGGATGGCCATGGGGGCGGGGGATTAAAAAAAGTGCTGAACGTACGCGATCTGACCTTTATGGGGATTGCGGCCGTGGTAGGGGCGGGCATCTTCTCCACCATCGGTACGGCAGCTTTCAATGGCGGACCGGGCATCGCCCTCCTGTTCGTGCTCACCGCCATTACCTGTGGTTTTTCCGCCCTGTGCTACGCTGAGTTTGCCAGCCGTATCCCCATTGCCGGCAGCGCCTATACATATGCGTATGTCTCTTTCGGTGAGCTGGTGGCCTGGATCATCGGCTGGGCCCTCATCCTGGAATACGCCATCGGCAATATCGTAGTGGCCATCTCCTGGAGCGGCTATTTCAACAATCTGCTGGAAGGTTTTAATATCCATCTTCCCGGCTGGCTGGTGATCGACCCCAGCACGGCGCATACGGCTTATCTTAAGGCACAGGAGACCCTTGCCGCGCATCTGCCCCTTGACGAGGCGCTCCGTGCGGCCATCGATGCCTGGAATTCGGCTCCCGTCATCATGGGCAAACATATCTTTGTCAACCTGCCGGCTTTCTTTATCGTATGTGTGATCTCCGTCATCACCTATATCGGTATTTCCGAGAGTAAGAAGACCACCAATTTCATGGTGATGTTCAAGATCGCCGTCATCATCCTGGTGATCATCATTGGCTTTTTCTTTGTAAAGACAGCCAACTGGAACCCTTTTCTGCCCAATGGTTTCACCGGGGTATTGAAGGGGGTGTCGGCTGTCTTTTACGCATACATCGGTTTTGACGCCATCTCCACGACAGCGGAGGAATGTACCAATGCCCAGCGGGACCTGCCCAAGGGTATGCTGTATTCCCTACTGATCTGTACGGTGCTGTATATCCTTATAGCGCTGGTGCTGACGGGGATGGTGCCTTTTTTCAAGCTGAATGTCACCGACCCGCTGGCCTTTGTCTTCAACGAGGTGCATCAGAAATGGATCGGTTATTTCATCTCTGTCAGCGCTGTGGTTGCCACTACCAGCGTGCTGCTGGTGTTCCAGCTGGGCCAGCCCCGCATATGGATGAGCATGAGCCGGGATGGCCTGCTGCCAAAAGCTTTCGGGAAGATCCACCCCAGATTTAAAACCCCCTGGTTCTCCACCATCATTACCGGGCTGCTGGTGGCCATACCCACCCTGTTCCTGGAAAGCTCGCTGATGACGGAGCTTACGAGCATTGGGACCCTGTTTGCCTTTGTGCTCGTATCAGGCGGCGTGCTGTTCCTTCCCCGCATCCAGGGTGCGAAAAAGGGCTTCCGCCTGCCTTATATCAACGGGCAATGGATCGTGCCCATCCTGTACCTGCTGTTCCTGTATGTCTTTCGCAGCCGGTTGGAAAATGCCCTGCAGCATCTCCGCGGTGTGGGTCTCCAGGAGGTCCTCTTTATCGTGTATACCCTGCTGGCCGGCGCAGCGTCCATTGCCACCATGGTGAAGAAATATTCTGTCATCCCCGTATTGGGGGTGCTTTTCTGCGCTTACCTGCTGATAGAGATCGGCGCCATTGCCTGGATCTGGTTCTTTGTGTGGATGGGGATCGGGCTGGTGATCTATTTCCTCTATGGCTACCGGCGGAGCCGACTGAAAATGTCCTGAAAACCGTAACTTTGCCGGATGAAATTCCAGGTAGGGGACAAGGTTGTTATCCAGCATTCCAGCGACGAAGGAGAGGTAGTAGAGATCCTCAGTGACAAAATGGTATTGGTGGACGTCCGCGGCGTTCGTTTTCCCGCCTACACCGATCAATTGGATTTCCCGTATTTTAAAAGGTTCTCGGAAAAAAAAATTCCTTCCCCGGAGAAAAAGCCCAAGAAATATGTCGATCAGCTTCCACCGGAGAAGCAGCAGCCGAATCAGAAAAAGGAGCGGATCGCCAAACTGGCGGATGGCGTATGGCTGACTTTTCTGCCTGTATTCGACAACGACGAGTTCGGGGATGATGTCGTGGAAAGCCTGAAGATCCACCTGGTGAACAATACGCAGGCCGGCTATCATTTCTCTTATCACCTGAACTATTTTGGAAGCAGTGAATTCGACCTGGACAACCAGGTCCTTCCTTTCCAGGATTTCTATATTCATGATATTCCTTTTGCCAATCTCAATGACAACCCTGTCTTCGAATGTGAATTTTCCCTTCTCACGCCGGATAAGACCAAGGCGGATCATTATGAGACTTCCCTCAAGCTAAAGGCGAAACAGGTGTTCACTCGAATCGAGGAAATAAAAAAGAAGGGCGAGGCTACTTTTTCTTTTCCGCTTTTCACGACGTATCCTTATAAAGAGATAGAGGAAACAGTGAATGTGCCGATGGTGAATAATCCGGGATTCCGGATCTATGAGGCTTCCCGGGCGCGCCAGCACCTGGAGCCGGCGCGTTCGGAACTGGATCTTCATATTGAAAAGCTCACCGAAAAATGGTCGTCCCTGGATAACTTCGAGATCCTTACCCTGCAGCTGCAGACCTTCGAGAAATACTTTGACCTGGCCCTGGCGCATCATCTGCCTTCCATGATCGTCATCCATGGTGTAGGTTCCGGCAAGCTGCGTGATGAGATCCATGAGCTGCTGAGGGCGAAGCGAAAGGTGAAAAGCTTTGTCAACCGCTATCATCCGCGTTATGGTTATGGGGCTACGGAGATATTCTTCCAGTATTAGCGTTTTCTAAAAAAAATCCATAGCTTAGCCCTTCATAAAACGATCTATGGAACGCAAACATTTTATCCGGCATTCATTGCTTGCCGGCGCCTCCGTCCTGTCGGGCGCCACTGTATTAGCCGAAGAGAACAGGAAATCAGCAGCTGGTCAGCCATTCAATCTTAATTATGGAACGCATGACGGTATGTTCCGCAACAATGCGGGCGCTGACTTCATCGATCAGATCAAATTCGCATATGACCAGGGATTCCGCAGCATTGAAGACAATGGCATGGCCCGCAGGCCGCCTGAGCAGCAACAGAAGATAGGGGATACCCTGGCTAAGCTGGGCATGGCGATGGGAGTCTTCGTGCTGGACAAGGGCGGCAATGGCGCCAATACGCTGGCCGCGGGCAAACCTGAGTACCTGGAAATATTCCTGAAAGGATGCCGGGAGGCGGTGGAAGTCTCAAAGCGATGCGGGGGGATCCTGACTACGGTGGTGCCTGGCGATTTCGAGCGGCATCTGCCGATGGGTATTCAGACGGGCAATGTCATCGATGCTTTGCGCAGGGGTGTTGAGATCCTGGAGCCGCATAAGATCGTGATGGTGCTGGAGCCGTTAAGCGATACACCGGACCTGTTCCTCCGTTATTCCGATCAGGCCTATGCCATCTGCAAGGCCGTGAACAGTCCTTCCTGCAAGATCCTTTTCGACATGTATCATATACAGCGGAACACAGGTAATATCATCCGAAATATCGACCTTACGTACAGTGAGATCGCCTATTTCCAGATAGGTAACAATCCCGGTCGCAATGAACCTACGACAGGGGAGATGGATTACAAGAACATTTTCAAGCATATTTATGAGAAGGGTTACCGGGGAGTACTGGGCATGGAGCATGGGAATGCCCGGCCGGGGAAGGAGGGAGAGATGGCGTTGATACAGGCGTATAGGGAGAGTGATAGTTTTAAATAAATAAATAAAAAAAACGTCCGCCAACTGGCGGACGTTTTTAAGTTAAAAGAATTTCGTTTGGCCTGGCTCGGGTACCGGATAGAGCCCATTGGCGTCCGGCAAAACGGGCGGCGCTGCATCGAAAGCGTAAGCAGCCGGCATGATATTGATGTCTGAGTTGATCGCCTTATCCCATTCCACATTCTGACCGGAATAGGTAGCCATTCTGCCGAGGATGGAAGTCATGGTGCTCCGGGCACCTCTTTCTGCGTCCCAGAACTTATATTCACCTTTTGCAATGGCCGCGAACAGTTCGTCATGTTCATTCTGGTAGGGCTGGTTCTCCGTCTTCTTATCGAATTGATAGATGAGACCTCCTTTGTTGTCCACGATGCGGGCGGCATCGCAGTAGACCCTGCCTTTGGTGCCGATGAGGAGCTCGTCCACCTTGCTCATGGTGCCTTTCTGATGCCGGCACTGGCTGTTGAGGATGACGCCGTTGCCGTATTGGAACTCCACGAAGTGATGATCGTAGATCTGGCCGTAATCTTTTCCTTTCCGCACTTCGCGTCCTCCCATTCCCTGGGCTCTTACGGGGTAGGCTTCCATGGCCCAGTTGATGACGTCGAGGTTATGGATATGCTGTTCGGTGATATGGTCGCCGCATAGCCATACGAAATAGTACCAGTTGCGCATCTGGTATTCCATTTCGGTCCAGCCGGCCTGACGCGGGTGTACCCACACGCCATCGTTGTTCCACCAGGCCTGTGCGGACGTTATTTCCCCGATGGCGCCATCATGCACGCGCTTGATCAGCTCCCTATAGGAGGCCTGATAACGGCGTTGCAGTCCCACCACGACGTTGAGCTTTTTCGCTTTGGCTTTTTCGGCGGCTGCGAGTACGCGTTGTACACCTGCGGGATCGGTGGCCACGGGTTTTTCCATGAAGACCTGTTTGCCCTGGTTGACGGCTTCTTCGAAGTGGATAGGGCGGAAACCCGGGGGTGTGGCGAGGATCACCACATCGGCAAGGGCCATGGCTTTTTTATAAGCGTCGAACCCTGTGAATTTATTTTCTTCCTTCACCTGCACCCGGGACTTTTTATCTTCCAGGGCTTCCAGGATGCTGTTGTAGCTGTTGTCCAGTCTGTCTTTAAAGGCGTCTGCCATGGCCACCAGCTGTACGTTTTGTTTGGTGCTGAGGGCCTGTACCGCGGCGCCGGTGCCACGGCCGCCGCAGCCGATGAGCGCGACCTTGATAGTGTCGGCGGCGCCGGAGAAGAAATTGGCCTGCGAGATCAATGGTGCGGCCAGGATGCCGCCGGCCAGCAGGGAAGAGGCTTTAACGAACTCCCTTCTGGTGCGGGGAGATGAACTTGGTTTCTGACTCATTGTTAGCTGCAATTTAAGATGAATGGACGATGGTTATTTTCTGGTCAATAGCTTGTCGTAAAACGTTCCGGCTGCAGTTGCATCCGGCTGCTGCATGGGCCGAATGATCCGGAAGCCGATGAATGGGGCGTCTGCATTCCACCATTTGCTTTTGGGGATCTGGGGATCGCGTGCATTCCATTTGCGGTCATAGGGGAGGATGGTTTCACAGTGCAGCTGTTCTGCCGGATCATGGAAACTGCCGCCTTTCAGGGTGAGGGGATCCTGGGTCCATTCCGCTACATTGCCCAGCATATCATAGAGTCCCCAGGCATTGGGTTTCAGCTCCTTTACTGCGTGGTATTTATTGTCGCTGTTGGCGTTGTACCAGCCGAACCGGGACAGCAGCGCTGCGTCGTCTCCGAAAGGATAGGCGGCCGTCGAGCCGGCCCTGCAGGCATATTCCCATTCGGCTGCCGTAGGCAGCCTGTAGAACACGCCCGTTTTTTTAAACAGCCATTTGCAGTACATGATGGCTGCATACTGGCTCATGCTGTTGGCAGGGAAGCCGCCGGTCTTGCCCATGCCCAGGGTAAAATCGATATAAGGAGGACTAGGCCGCGTGATCCCATCGGGTACGGGCGCTTTGTCCAGTGTCTCATCCTGGAAGAGGACATATTCTTCGTAAGTGACTTCATGCTCTTCCATCCAGAAGGAGTCAATCTTTCCGTTGCCAGGTATGGGCGCCATGACAAAGGCGACAGAAGTGCCGGCTATCTGTTGTGTATAGGCGCTAAAAGGAGCTTTTGCCGGAGGAAGGGCGGCCTTGCCTGTGAATAAACAAGCCAGGCAGGCAATCAATAAACGATTCATGCCCCCAATTTACATACTATTTTTGTAGATAATTTCTAAAATCGGGCGATGATTTACGGGATATTTTGCCATTTTTCATTTCTGTGACCAGCAGGGCTGTTCCGGGGAGCATCCGGATCAGGCGGAGGGACTTTCGCCATGAGAGGACGCTGCAGGCGGTAGCCAGCCAGTCGGCGGTGGCGCCGTCCCTTGCCAGCGCTGTAACGTTCCGCCGGCGGGTGAGGCCTATGCCCGTCGCTGGGTTTACGATATGCGAATAGCGTTTACCGTTCAGCTCTACATATTGATAGATATCGCCGGAGGTGGCTACCGCCATATTTTTCAGCAGGAGGAATGATGGAAGGAGGGCCTCTTTTTCTCCGGGCGCATTGATGCCGATCAGCCAGCCTGCTTTTCCGGGGAGCGTCTGGCCCACGACGATCTTCCCGCCGGCGTTGACCATTGCAATGGGGAAACCCTGCTGCTCTAAAAGGTCCAGTGCTGCCTGGGCCACGAATCCTTTTCCCAGGCCGCCTATATCCAGCTGCATTCCTTTTTTCTCCAGCCACACGCTCCGGCTGGCCGTATCGAGACGGAGATGCCGATGCCCTGTTCTTGCCAGGGCTTCCCTGAGGGCCGCGGAATCCGGAAACTGGTGTGTCTTACGGGCCTGGCGCCAGAGACGCACCACCGGTCCGATGGTGATGTCATAGCTCCCTCCGCTGAGCCGGGCCGCCTGCACCGAGCGTTGGAGGATATCGAAAAGGGCAGGAGAGACGGGGATCCATCGATGCTGGCCACTGGCGGCGCTCAGGCGATTGATCTCGCTGCTGTCGATATAGTCGCTGAGGAGCGCATTCAGTTCTTCGGCTTTATGGAAGGCCGCTTCCACAGCGGCAGCGGCGGCGATGGAGTCAGTGCTGTAAAGAGTGATGGTAAAAGGAGAGCCCATCTCCGGCCGTTGGAATACATACTTTTTCTGTGCCTGCAAAACCTGGGCAGATAACAGGCAGATGACTAATAGGCGTATCATGTATTAAAGATATATATTTGTAGCGCTACCAACCGGGTCATCGCGCTCTTTGTTCACGCAAAGGGGGAGGAAAGTCCGGACAGCACAGGGCAATGCACCGGCTAACGGCCGGGTGGCGCGCAAGCGCCAATAGAGAGTGCCACAGAAAATAACTGTCCGCTTTGGCGGATGAGGGTGAAAATGTGGGGTAAGAGCCCACGGCGCCGGCAAGTAATTGCCGGGGCGGGTAAACCTTGCATGCTGAAATGCCACGTATACCGGCGATCGAGGACGGCTCGTCCGATGCCGGAGGGTAGGCAGCTAGATCCCTGCAGTAATGCAGGGGCCAGATAAATGATGGCCACCCCGCCTCCGGCGGGGAACAGGATCCGGCTTACAGGTTGGTAGCTTTTTTTTGTTCCCGTTCAGCCCTTCTTTCACGGGGCGGGCTTAGCTATTGAGATTTCCCAGCCAACCGCCGACCTCCATCAGCCAGGCCAGGCCCAGGTGTGCGATGAGGCCGCCGAGGATGCTGCGTGTGCGCATGGCGATCACGCCCAGGATCATACCTCCGAAGAAGGAGGAAATGCATTCTCCCAACGGCTTGCCGAAATGGATCGTGCAATAGAAGACGGCCATGGGAAGGATGGCTTTCTCACCAGCATACCTGGACAGTGCTATGACCAGCAATCCCCGGAAGAAAAGCTCGATGGAAAAGAAGTCCAGGCCGTAGGAGATCTCATACAGCAGCTGCCAGGGCCAGGGAGAAGAGGTGTAGGCATTGATGAAAGCGATGCTTTTTACTTTTGGATAGGTATGAAGAAAGTCCGGCCGGGTGGAGGCAAGTGCAATGAGGGGGAGCAGGCATGCCAGGAGAAGAAAATAAGGGCCTGCCCGAAAATCCCTGAGGGTCACGCCGAATTGAGAGGGGACGGAGGTATCATCCTGTTTCAACAGTTTGCGGCAGTACCAAAGCAGCATACAGAGGAGGAGCAGCTTGGCGGGCAGCTGCAGTACGATGAGCGCATATTTGTCCCATGGATAAGGCCAGTCCGGCAGGATGGGAGAGAGGTTCCAATGGGTCATCTTTAATGAAAAGTACAGGGGCGCCGCCAGCAGGATGAGGAGAAAGTTTCTCCGGGATGTATGCGTTGCCATTCGCGGAGCGCCCACCAGTCCCCAGGTGAGATAAAAGACGAAACTATAAAAGAAGAAAAAGCTGGAGAGGGAGAGATACCAGGGCTTAAGATCCCTGATCCTTCTTTCGATGCCGAAAGTATAATTACAGCCGACCAGCACACCTGTGAAGAGAATGGTAAAGAGTAAGCTTTTGGGAGATAGTTGACGGAGATAGTTTTTGAGGTAGGTAATGAAGTCTTTCATGCTTTACCCTCCGTCAGGAAAGAAAGCTCTCCTTCATTTTCCCCAACAGATCGGATGCGATCATTTTTTGGGCCAGTACGATCATATTCAGAAAAGCCTTGCTGCGGGATATGCCATGGCCGATGATCACTGGTTTTGTTACGCCCAGGAGCGGGGTGCCGCCATACAGCTCGAAGTCGAACCGGTCGAAATATTCGCTGTGGATCTGTTTTTCTACGCTGATGCCGAAAAGGGACTCGGCCATCTTGAGGATCACGTTGCCGGTGAAGCCTTCGCAGACCATGACGTCCGCCTTGTCCAGCAACAGATCGCGTCCTTCGATGTTCCCTATGAAATGGATCTGGCTATTTTCTTTCAGCAATGGGTAAGCGGCCTGAGCAAGGATATTTCCTTTTCCTTCTTCTTCGCCTATGTTGAGGAGACCCACCCGGGGCTGTTCGATGCCCAGGATGTGTCTGGCATACAGGGAGCCCAATACGGCGAACTGGTTGAGGTTCTCCGGCTTACAGTCGGCGTTCAATCCTACGTCCAGCAGGACGCCGGTGCCGCCATTCGTCTTGGGTAAGATGGTGGAAATAGTGGGGCGTTGAATGCCTTCAATGGGTTTTAGGCTATAGAGCGCGCCTACCAGCATAGCGCCGGTGTTACCGGCACTGATAAATGCGTCCATCTTGCCGGCGGCCAGCAGGTGGAAGCCCACGGCAATGGAAGATTGTTGTTTTTCCTTCAGGGCCTTCGTGGGATGCTCGTTCATTTCGATCACCTGTGGTGCATGGATCACTTTCACCGACGAAGCGGGAATGGCGTATTCCTGCAGCAGGGGATTGATCTGACCTTCGTCTCCCACGAGGTACAGCGTGACGGGGGCCGGAGCAGTTTTCAGGTACAGTTGTACACCCCGGACTGCTTCCAGCGGTGAGAAGTCCCCTCCCATCATGTCTAAGCCGATATTCATGCTGTCTACTTGACCGGTGAGTTCTCAGCTACTACTTTTCCTTTGTAGTACAACTTTCCCTCACTTACGTGTGCGCGATGGCGTACATGGGTCTCTCCGGTGGTGCTGTCCTTGCTCAAGGTTACTTTCTCAGCCTTGTAGTGTGTCCTTCTTTTTGCACTCCGCTGCTGGGAATGTCTCCGTTTCGGATTTGGCATATCAAATCAAATTTATGTACACTTAACTAATTACTTATCTAAATTCCTGAACTTTTCCAACCCTTTCCACAGGGGGTTGGAGGCCTGGCTCTTTTCGTTATCCAGCTTTTTCAGCATTTCAAGCACTTCCTTATTACAATACGGGCCGCCTATTTCCTTGTCATTGCACATGCGCTGCATGGGAATGCTGAGGTTGATGAATTCATAGATCCAGTCGGATACGTGCAGGTGGCTTTCTCCTTTGGATATATAATATACATCGGGGTCTTCCTCCTGCTGATTCATGATCTCCGGGTCTTCCACCAGCTTGACCAGTATGTTGAACTCGTCCCAGAGATCCTGCGGGCGCATGTTGCCGCAGCGGTCACAGGCGATCTCGACCCGGCCCCCGATCTCGAATTTCAGGAGCATGAAACTGTTCTTCTTATCGAGGTGCAGGTTCACATTGGCATCGCAGTTACGGAAGTCCTGCTGCTGATAAGCCTCAAAGAACTTATCGGTTATCCGATAGTTAAACTCATGCATACCAGCCTTAAGGCCCACAAACGCTATTTCAAATTCCCGGCGGCTGCTCATGAGTGCTTTTTAAAGAGCTTGCAAAGGTAATGATAAATAATCAAAAACGAGGGTCAGCCTTCGAATAATTTGCACATTCCGGCGCTTACTGTGGAAAATCTTAACTTGCTGATATGAAGCTTTTGATTGTGGAAGACGAAAAGGCCCTGTCGGACAGCATCAGCAGCTATCTTGAGCAGGAAAGTTTCGTATGCGACCAGGCCGAGACCTATTCAGGCGCCCTGGCAAAGATAGAGCAATATGACTATGATTGTATTTTATTGGATATCAATCTTCAGGACGGCAATGGCCTGGAATTGCTCAAAGAGTTGAAATCCAATCATAAAGGGGATGGCGTATTGATCATCTCTGCTCGTAACTCATTGGAAGATAAGGTGTCAGGGCTTAAATTGGGGGCTGATGATTATTTACCAAAGCCATTTCATCTCCCGGAGCTGAGCGCCCGCGTGGCCGCCATTATCCGTCGGAGGCATTCTGCCGGCAGCAATCTCATCCGGCTGGCGGAAATACTGATCGATATCCAGGCCCGGGCTGTCATGGTGAACGGCCGCCCCCTGGACCTTACCCGGAAAGAATACCAGCTACTGCTGTATTTTGCCTATAACAAGGGCAGAGTGGTCTCCAAGAATGCTATTGCCGAACATCTTTGGGGGGATGACACGGGGGCGATGGATAATTACGACTTCATCTATACGCATATCAAGAATCTGCGGCGCAAGCTGGTGGAAGCCGGCGCCGGGGATTATGTTCAATCCGTATATGGTATGGGATATAAATTACAGGTTCCTTGAAGCTATTCACGCATTACAGCCGTATCAACATCCTTGCCAGCATCCTGGCCCTGGGATTGGGCAGCGTCAGCTACTATTTCATTATCCGCACTGTGCTCATTCATCAATTGGACGATACGCTCAAAGTGGAAGAAGCGGAGATCCTCAACCATGTGCAGCTGAAGGATCAGCTGCCTGAGCCCGCCAATTACCGCGACCAGCAGATAGCTTTTGAACCCGCGGAAAAGGTTGTCGAGCGGCAATTCCTGAATATTTCCCGGCGGGATCCCAGCCATTACAATGAGTACCGGCCATTTCGCCTGCTGCTTTTTTCCGTCACTGCGGGTGGTGAGGTCTATACTGTGTCTGTCAGGAAGTCGGAAGTGGAGACGGAGGAGATGCTGCAATGGATCATGCTGGTTACGGCGGGGATGATCCTGTTGCTGCTGGGGATCCTGTTCCTGGCAAACCGCCTGTTGATACGCCGTCTTTGGCAGCCTTTCTACCAGACCCTGGAAGCGTTGAAAGGGTTTGATCTTACCAGCAGGGAGCCTTTGAACCATACGCCTACGTCCATCCGGGAATTTCAAAACCTGCAGCGCGTGGTGGACCAGATGACGGGAAAGATCCGTAAGGATTATGAAATGTTGAAAGAATTTGCCGACAATGCTTCCCACGAGATGCAGACCCCGCTGGCAATCATAAATTCCAAGCTGGACCTGATGATCCAGGACCAGGGATTGGAAGAAAAACATCTCCGGCAATTGCAGGCCATGTATGACGCCGTCAGCCGTCTGCGCCAGCTGAACCAATCCCTGCTGCTGCTGACGAAAATAGAAAATCATCAATTTGCACAGGCAGGGCCGGTGGCCCTGGAAACGCTTATCGAAAAAAAGCTGGTGCAGCTGGAAGACCTTATACAGGGTAAACGCCTGACCTTGAATGCCGAACTTCAACCCTGTCAGGTGCAAATGAATGCCTATTTGTCCGATGTCCTGCTGAGCAACCTGCTAGTCAATGCCATCCGGCATAATGAGGACAAGGGCGCCATTAAAATACAGCTGCGACCGGATGAGCTGACCATCAGCAATACCGGCCTCCCATTGACTTTCGACCCTGCCGCCATCTTCGACCGGTTCACGAAAAGCTCCCATTCCGAGGGCACAGGGTTAGGATTGGCCATCGTGCGACAGATCTGCGACAACTCCGGGTTCTCTTTGTCATATGACAACAGGGACGGATGGCATACCATCCGGATCGGGTTTACACCGGAATATCACGGTTAGGGACCGTTGGACATTCCTTCGGGCCGCCCGTTGCCGGACATTGTAATTTTACTATTCCAAACCCTTTTTTATGGCACTCCTTATTTTGGGGCTTATCTTTTTCTTCGCAGGAGCCCTTGCGTTACGCCGTCCGTCTTCTTTATCACCTTACGCCCGTATCCTGCGCCTGGCGGGGCTGGGCATCGCCGTCATCGGCATTTTGACCGCCTGCATTGTACAGATCGGTACGGGTCAGGCAGGCGTTCAGGTGCTGTACGGCAGCGTTCAGAACAATGTCCTTTCCAGCGGGCTGCACCTGATCAATCCATTGGTGGATGTACAGCGCCTGGATATCAAGACACAGAACTATACGATGAGCGCCATTCATAATGAAGGCGCAAAAGAAGGTGATGACGCTATCCGCGTGCTGAGTGCAGATGGACTGGAAGTCGTTATCGACCTCACTGTCTTGTATAAGGTAATACCTTCCGCGGCCCCGGAGATCCTCCGGCAGACAGGGGCCGATTACACGGATAAGATCGTCAGGCCCCTTGCCCGCACCAAGATACGGGACAATGCCGTGTACTATGATGCTGTCTCCCTTTATTCGACTAAAAGGGACGAATTCCAGACGCGTATCACGAAGAGCATCGAGGATGACTTTCACCGCAGGGGATTGCTGCTGGAGCAGATCCTGATCCGGAACATCACATTACCACAGGCTGTCAAGACCAGCATCGAACAAAAGATATCGGCCGAGCAGGATGCCCAGAAGATGCAATTCGTGCTGCAGAAAGAAAGACAGGAGGCTGAAAGGAAGCGGGTAGAGGCCCAGGGTATTGCCGATTACCAGCGGATCATCAGCGAAAGCTTATCCGACAAGCAGTTGCAGTATGAGAGCATCAAGGCGCAGCTGGAGATCGCCAAATCCCCCAATACAAAAGTCATCGTGATGGGCAAGGGCAGCGCTCCGGTGATACTGGACACGAAAGGGCAGTAGGGAACAAAAGATTGAAGATTTTTTTTTAGATTGCGGTTATCATGACAACTTTAGTTCAGATCAGACAGGCCGCGGCGGAGGATGCAGCATTGATCGCAGACATGAGCCGCCGGACTTTTTATGATGCTTTTGCCGCCCAGAACACTCCTGAGGACATTGCGCAGTATATGGACACCCAGTTCTCCAGGGAATCCCTCATGGCCGAAGTCGGAAGCCCCGGCAATATTTTCCTGCTGGCTTACCTGGGAGATGCGCCTGTGGGATATATGCGACTCCTGGAGCATGAGCCGCCACGGGAAATGGAGCAGGAGCCGGCTATTGAGATCGTACGTATTTATTCCGAGCAGCCGGCCATCGGGAAAGGAGTGGGGAAGGCCCTTATGCAGTATGCGTTGGACCTGGCAAGAAAGATCGGAAAAAATTGGATATGGCTGGGTGTATGGGAGCACAATCACCGCGCCATTGCCTTCTATACCAAATGGGGATTTGAAAAATTCGGAGATCATCCATTTATCTTAGGCAGCGATACGCAAACAGACTGGTGGATGAAAAAGAAATTATAGTCCGGCCTGTACCATTTCCCGCAGCCTTTCCTTTTTTTCAGGCCATTCATCATCGATGATGCTGAAGACAACGGTATCGCGCCGCGACCCGTCGTTACGGATGGCAAATTTCCGCAGCACGCCTTCTTTTATACCACCGATCTTTTCCACTGCCCGTTGGGAACGGATATTCTGGTGCGCTACGCGGAACTCTACCCTGTGGAACTGCAGGTGTTCGAAAGCATACTGCAGGAGCAGCAGCTTACATTCTTTATTGTAGACCTTTCCCCATACGGAGGGAATGTACCAGGTATGGCCGATCTCCAATCGTTTGTCCTTCCATTCGACATTAAAGAAACGAGTCATGCCGATGATGGTATTGTTGGTGCGGATGACAAAAGCCCGGCCGCCCAGTTCCGGGAGCCGCAATGCTTCGTCGAAATAAAGATCGAATTGCCTGTCGTAGGAGTCATCGATCAGGAGGGTCTTGGTAAACTCCCAAAGGCGCTCGTCTTTTGCCAGAGGGCGTATCGATTCGCGGTCTTCCTCCCGTGCGGGTTCCAGGCAGACGGTGCTGCCTTTCAGTGAAGAAGATGCCTGTGGGAAAACCTGGTTCATAGATGCCATTTGAGCCTCAAACTTACTTCTTCAGCCGCGATAGTTTGTAGGCCAGCTTTGAGAAACCCGGTAGGCCAGCGATGCAGGAAGGCGGGCTGATCATGTAAAGGGATTATTCAAGCAGCTCAAATTCTTCTTCCAGTCTTATGTCGTCCGATGCACTGCCGATCATCAGCTGAAACCTGCCAGGCTGGGTGATGTATTCCAGCTTTTCATTGTAAAAGGCCAGCTTACTCCTGTCGATGGTGAAGCTTATTTTTTTTATCTCTCCGGGGTTTAGCCGCAGTTTTGTGAAATCTTTCAACTCCTTCACGGGCCGCAGCGGCTGTGCAACAATATCCCGGAGGTAGAGCTGCACGATCTCTTCCCCGGCATATTTACCCGTGTTCTGCAGATCGAAGGAGATGGTGATGGATCCGTTATCGTGCAGGGAGCTTTTGTCCAGCTGCAGGTGGCTGTATTTGAAGTCTGTGTAGCTCAGCCCGTAACCGAAAGCGAAGCGGGGGCTGTTGAGCAGATCGGTATAGGCGGAAACATAGTTGAGGTCCTTTTCATCTTTAGCCGGCCGCCCTGTATTGAAATGATTGTAATAAACAGGGATCTGACCTATTTCCCGGGGAAAGCTGACGGGCAGTTTGCCGGAGGGGTTATACTTTCCGTACAGCACATCTGCAATAGCGTTGCCTGCCTGGCTGCCCAGCCACCAGGTATACAGGATAGCCGGAACATGTTCTGCGGTCCAGTTGAAGATCATGGGGCGACCGGCCATTAAAAGTACTACGACCGGCTTACCTGTAGCCTGTATGGCTTTGATCAGCTCTTCCTGCACACCGGGCAGGTGAATGTCCGACTTGCTTTTTGCTTCGCCGGTCATATCGGCCCTTTCGCCCATGGCCATAACTATGACGTCTGCTGCGCGGGCTTTGGAAAGGGCTTCGGCAAAGCCTGCCCGGCTGGTGTCCGTGATATCGCAGCCTTTGGCATACAGCAATGTTGTGTTACCCGCCTGCTGCTGCATCCCTTCATACAGAGAGACTACATCGTTCAGCGGCCCTATATCGAGCGACCAGAAGCCCTTCATGTCCTTTTTAGATTGCACCAGGGGGCCAATCAGCGCGATGGACCGAAGCTGACCGGACAAGGGCAGCAGATGGCCTTCGTTCTTTAACAGGACAATACTCCTCTCTGCTACGTCCCTGGCCGCCTGTACATGTTCTTTTTTATTGAGGACATTTTTTTCGCGGGCAGGGTCGCTGAAGCGGAATGGATCTTCGAAAAGGCCCATCTCGAATTTTTTTCGCAGGATCCTCCGTACGGCATCGTCGATCAGGCCGGCAGGGACCTTACCTTCCCGGACCAGGCCGGAGAGATTTGCGATGTAGCTCCTGCTTTCCATGTCCATGTCGCAGCCGGCCGTGAGGGCCACACGCGCCGCCTCTTTTTTATCGGCGACATAACCATGTGGTATCATTTCTCCGACAGAGCCCCAATCGCTGACGACGAAGCCTGGAAAATGCCATTGACCTTTAAGGAGATCTCTCATGAGGTAGCTGTTGCCGGTGGCGGGAATGCCATTGAGATCGTTGAATGAATTCATAAAGGTGGCGGCGCCTGCATCCAGGGCAGCTTTAAAGGGAGGCAGGTAAACCTCCCACAGCGTGCGCAGGCTCATATCCACACTATTGTAATCACGACCGCCAATGGCGGCCCCATAGGCGGTGAAGTGCTTGGCGCAGGCCATTACAGCATCCAGGCTGCCAAGGCCATTGCCCTGGAAACCTTTTACCCTGGCCCGGGCTATACAGGCACCCAGGTAAGGGTCTTCGCCGGCGCCTTCCATGATCCGTCCCCAGCGGGGGTCCCTGGCTATGTCAACCATCGGCGCAAAGGTCCAGTGCACACCACCTGCCGCAGCTTCCGCAGCAGCTACCCGTGCCGATCGTTCAATGGCCGCGAGATCCCAGCTGGCGGCTTCGGCCAGCGGAATGGGAAAAGTGACGCTATAACCGTGAATGACATCCTGTCCGAACAACAACGGGATCTTGAGACGGCTTTGTACGGCCGCCTCCTGGAAGGCCCTGGTATGGGCCACGCCCATGATGTTCAGCACCGAACCCACCTTGCCCTGCCGGATGGCTTCCAGCTTATTGTCTACGTCTTTTGTAACAGGACCGGTGGCTTCCCAGTCCCCGTTATACTGATTGAGCTGGCCGATCTTTTCATCCAGCGTCATTTTTTTCAGCAGGGCTTCGATCTTCTGATCGATGCCGGATGGTTGGGCGAAGAGTGTTCGGGCGGCCGGAAAACACGTAAGTAATAATAGAAGGGAAAACCTGCTCATAATGGCAAACTTTAATATTCCTTCCCAAGGTAGTAAATCTTAGAGGACCAGGATCTGTCCTGTAATGGTGAGCGGTTGTGCAAAGGAAGCTCTACCGTTTCAATAACTTACTGTTAACGATCTTCTCCATGATCTCATCCTTCTGATACTTGCTGATGGGTACCTGGTAATGGGATACGTGGAGGATATTCCCTTCGATGGAGTTGATTTTCCCTATGGAGACGACATAGGATTTATGGGGTTGGATAAACGCCCCCTGGGGCAGCTTTTCCTGCAGCATCTTAAGGGTGAGATGGGAGATGATCTTTTTCTCCCCGGTGTAGATGGCTACATAGTTTTCCAGCGCTTCTATGAAGAGGATGTCGGGGAAGTGGATCTTTTCCAGCTTGCTATCCGCCTTGACGAAGATATAATCCGCGTCTGCCGCCGGCACCTGCTGTCCCCGGAAATAGTCGAAAGCCTTATTGGCGGCCCGCATAAACCGTTCGAAAGAAATGGGCTTCAGCAGGTAATCCAGCACTTCCAGCTCGAAGCCCTGCAAAGCATATTTCTCGTAGGCCGTCGTGAAAATGACCTTGGGAGGGGCGGTGATATTTTTCAGGAAGTCGATGCCGGTGACATAGGGCATTTCTATGTCCAGGAAAAGCAGGTCCACAGGCTCCCTCTTAAGAAGTGAATTTAGTTCCAGCGCATTCTCGCATGTGCCTTTCAGCTCCAGGAAATCTATTTGTTCCAGATACCCTTGCAAACCTTTACGGGCAAAAGGCTCATCGTCTGTGATGATGCATTTGATCTTGTCGTTCATGAGTGTAGTTTTAAGACCATATTGGCAAGGAATTCGGTATTTTTTTTATCTATTTGCAGCACATGTTTTTCCGGGTAGAGGAGCTGCAATCTCCTGCGCAGGTTCTCCAGCCCGATGCCTCCGGCCTTTTCGGTCGGTATGGGTATTTTTTCCGGGACTGCATTGGCGACGCTGAAGTGAAGTTCGTTTTCTTGGACCATGGCCTCGATGCGGATCCAATAATCACCCCCAACATATTTGAATGCATTCTCCACGAGGGGCAGCATCAGCAGGGGATAGACCTGCTGTCCATTCAGCTTGTCGTCAAAGTGTACGGATAGCTGCAGCTTTTCCGAAGAGCGGATCTCCTGCAGCTCGATAAAATTTCTGAGGTAGCGTACTTCCTGGCTTACAGGCACAGTCTGCTGCTGATCATAGAGCTGATAGCGGAGCAGCTCTGAAAATTTCTCCACGCTTTTTTTTGCTTCCGCGACGTTTTCATCCATCTGAAAATAGATGGTGTTCAATGCATTAAAAAGGAAATGCGGATGATATTGCGCTTTCAGGAACTTCAGTTCCGTCTGCAGCTTGTCATTGGTGATCTTTTCCAGCTGGATCTTGCCGTCAATATAGGCTTTCAGGAAGGTCCGGCTGCGCATGATGCCGTAATAGATCAGCACGTACAGGAGAGGGATCGTATTGACATCCGCGATGTCGTACCATTGGGCGCCATCATCCGTCAGGGCGCAGAAGGTCGTCAGAAATACATTCTGAAAGACGAGGTTTACCAGGAATACATAAAATAATTCCCGGATGATCCTGCGGCTGTGGTATCGTTCGTGAGGCCAGCGTTCATCGAACCACCGGAACAGCCTTTGAAAGATCCATACGAAAATGTAGCTGATGATGATACAATAGACCATCTCGAACAAAGTCTGTCCCCACCTTTTTCTTTCCCAGAATTTCATGCCTGTGACGGAGTCCAGCAGCAGCCGGATGGTAAAGTACACAACCAGTCCATACAAGGGAGGGAACAGGTATTTCCAGATGCGGTTCTGCATATACACAAGTTAAAGGATATTTTTCAGGAAGGGAACCCTTCTGAACAATGCCGCGCTGAGGATATAGGTGACCAGGATGCTGAGCAGGGTCAGTAAGAGAAATTTCAGCAGCAGGGGCCAGTGCAGGCCGATCATCATTTTACTGAGCGCTATCAGCACAGGTGTATGGAACACATATACGGCAAACGCATTTTTAGAGAAGAACCCGGCCAGCTTTCCCTGTCGGGAAAAGCGTTCCCGGAACCAGATGAGGAGGAAGATAGAGATACCTACGCCGGCCAGCTGCTCCCGGCAGCATTCCAGGAGGCTCTGCCAGTGAAGACCACCCTGGTAAGGCGCGAGATCACCTTTCAATGCACCGCCCAGGATGATACCAGCGAACCACAAGGTCAACCCTCCGAATAGGGCAGCCCGCCCCCAGTATTTAGCCATGCTGGTGGGAAATCTGCTTAGCCAGTCCTGTCTATAGGCCAGGATGCCGGCGCTGAAAAAAAAGACGTATTGAGAGAAATAACAGAACTGGAGATTGTAGAAATTAGTCCCGTTGGGCCAGGGGATCCGTACGAGGAAGGATGACCCCGCGATAAGGGCGATAAATACCCAAATCATGGTGGTTCCCGGGAGCCGGCGGACCTTGCTGACGGGGGATGTCACCGCGCTTAGCCTGCTTCGCAGCACTCTATAAAGGGTATAGACCGCGCAAAAGATGAGCAGCGCTTCACAGAACCATAGGGGCCCTGTGCCGCCCATCCAGCGGCCGTCATTGATATAATGGCTGTAGATACCTTTAAAAGTCACATCAGAAGCCGGGCCGTCGAAAAGATAGATGCAGTAGATGGCTACTGGCTGCAGCAGGAATACGAACATGAGCAGGGGCAGTCCCAGCCGGAAGGCTCTGTCCTTTATGAACCTGACGGCACCTTTTGTATCATAAGCTTTGGGAACGAAATAGCCGGCAATGAAGAAAAGGAAGCCCATGAAGAATGACTGCAGCCATGCCTGGTAGGTGCCAAAAATGAAGGTCTCAGGCAGGCTCACGGGGGTATTTTCCATAAAATACCAGCTACCCAGGTGACTGTAAGTAACGGCTGCGTGCATGCTGAGCACCAGCATGATCATTATCCAGCGGAGATTATCGATATACAGGAGGCGGCCTTGCGTGGTGAATGTTTTCATGTTCCAAAACTAGGCGCCGGCGGAGCGGGAAGGAAATTTCTTTGACGTCCGGACGCCGGGATGGGATGAATAGACAGGGCATGGCTTTTGAATTCTTATGACCTGAAGCATTTAAAACCCGTCATCTAAAATTTATTCTTATGGCAGATGTAAATATTAAAGATGATATGGCCACCTTGTCCACTGTGCTGGAGAAGCTGCGCCTCCGCAAGGCCGATAATGAATTCCGGTGGATACCCGGTGGATTTACGGCAGGGAAAGGCAAGACCTATCAGCCTGAGGAGCTGTCGATACTAAGGACGTATCGATTTGAAGGTGAATCGAACCCCTCCGATTCTTCGATCTTATATGTAATAGAAGCCAATGACCATCTCATCGGGTACAGCCTGGATGCTTATGGCGTCTATAGCAATCACGATGACGAGGAGGGGTATGATAATTTTATAAGAAAGATCCCCATTAAGGATCACGGGGACCAGGTGCTGGAGGACATCTAAGGACATCGCATGTAAGGACCTCTAAAAAACCTCCCGGCAAGGCCGGGAGGTTTTTTAATCAGATGATAATGATCAGCAGCAGGATGATGATGATCAGTGCACCCACGGAAATGTAGACGCCGGAGACGGCCCTGGCTTCCTTGTGCATACCCCTCAGCTCTTTGCGAAGGGCTTTGCGTTCAACTTTTGTAAGCATGGATCTATCCATTGCTTTGATCTCATTTGTTCTTGCCTTTATTGCTTCCAGACGGGCTTCTTTTTGCTCCCTGGTCATATGGGCGATGGCTTCCCTGGAAGGAACCTCATAAGCCGGGGCAGTGGCGTCCGCTGCGTGCAGGTTGAATGCGGGCAGCATGAAGAAAGCGAGGAAAAGAGGAAGGAAGTGCTTTTTAAGGTGTTCGAGAACGTTCGGTTTCATGTTTCATGTTTTAGGATGTGCAATAAGACCTGCCAAAGGGCGGCCACGATTAATTCCGTATTAGAAGGTTCAAAACTCATTCCAGCTGATTTCTGCCCTTGGAAGATTTTTTTTGGGATTATTATCAATATGACATTAAAAAAGTGTGGAAATATTTCCACACTTTTTTAATCTTACGTTAACCTAACATCCTAACGAAAAAAATTAATTTTCATGCAGCCAGAGTTTTACAATGGAATTAGTGATCTCAACCAGTTCGCCGAATGAATCCGGCTTGTGAAGGAAACAACTGGCACCTAATTCGTAAGATGTCTTACGGTCCTGTTGCAAGGTGGAGGTTGTAAGCACGACAATGGGAATCTGACTGAACTTCTTGTTGCTACGGATCTCCTTGAGCGCCTGGAGTCCAAGCATGCCGGGCATGTTCAGATCCAACAGGATAAGGGCCGGGAACCCGGATTCGTCGGAATGCAGGTTCTCCAGCAACGTTTCGGCGTTCTCAATGAAGACATAGTCGATTTGCGGACTGTTCTCCAGGAACGCGTCGAGGATGATCTGTCTGTCATCCGGATCATCGTCAACAATGAAAATAAGAGGTTGTTCGTTGCTTTTCATAAAAATCATGAGTCTAAACGTTGATAAATCCAGGCTGATGTTCTAAGGGGGTGCAAGTCCGGTAAGTCCTATACTAGAACCTTGCCAAACTATGGTACAATATAAGGTGAAACACCGATATTTTTTAGATCGATAAACCATAAATTTGATCGTTAAATCAAAATATCCTGTCTATGGGTACAAATACCAAAGAAGTTAAAAAAAGCAAAAATGCCTCCCGTAAACCGCAATCACGTAATGGTGACGGTGATGCCGCTTTGCAATGGGTGGAAAGTCCCCCTGAAGAAACCCTTTTAAACGATAAGGAGCTATTGCGCATCCTCATGCAGGTGCGTAATGGTAATTTCAGTGTTCGTATGCCTATCGACGAGACGGGTGTGAAAGGGAAGATCTGCGACACGCTGAATGAGATCATTTCCCTCAATGAGGAGATGATGCGGGAATTTACGAAGGCGGGTAACACGATCGGTAAGCAGGGGAAGCTTACGCAGCGGATAGAGGTGCCTAATGCCAAAGGATCGTGGGCCACGGGGGTGAACAGTCTCAATGCCCTTATTTCCGACCTGGTGCATCCCACCATCGAGATCGCCCATGTCATCAGCTCCGTGGCTAAAGGCAATCTTTCCCAGGAGATGCCGCTGGAGATCGGCGGTCACACGTTGCAGGGAGAGTTCTCCCGTATTGCCAAAGAGGTGAACGATATGGTGAAGCAGCTGAACCTTTTTTCCATGGAAGTGACCCGTGTGGCGCTGGAGGTGGGTTCTGAGGGCAAGCTGGGGGGGCAGGCCAAGGTAAAAGGCGTGGCCGGTGTATGGAAGGACCTTACCGACTCTGTAAACCGGATGGGGAGTAACCTGACGGCACAGGTGCGGAATATTGCGGAAGTGACGACGGCGGTGGCGAAGGGGGACCTTTCCAAAAAGATCACGGTGGACGTTAAAGGGGAAATACTGGAGCTAAAGAATACTATTAATACAATGGTGGACCAGCTGAACTCCTTTTCATCGGAGGTGACGCGGGTGGCGCTGGAAGTGGGTACGGAAGGCAAGCTGGGCGGTCAGGCGCATGTAAGGGGAGTGGGGGGAACATGGAAGGACCTTACGGATTCGGTGAATGGGATGGCCAGTAACCTCACCGGACAGGTGCGTAACATTGCGGAAGTGACGACGGCGGTGGCCAAGGGGGATCTTTCACGTAAAATTACGGTGGACGTTAAAGGGGAAATACTTGAATTGAAGAATACGATCAATACGATGGTGGACCAGCTGAACTCTTTCTCTTCCGAGGTGACCCGTGTAGCCCGTGAGGTCGGTTCTGAAGGAAAGCTGGGGGGACAGGCGGACGTACCGGGTGTGGGAGGGACATGGAAGGACCTTACGGATTCGGTGAATAAGATGGCTTCGAACCTGACGTCCCAGGTGCGTAACATTGCGGAGGTGACGACGGCGGTAGCTACGGGTGATCTCTCCCGTAAGATCGATGTGGATGTAAAAGGGGAAATATTGGAGCTGAAGAATACCATTAATACAATGGTGGACCAGCTGAACTCCTTCTCTTCGGAAGTGACGCGCGTGGCGCGTGAGGTTGGTTCAGAGGGTAAGCTGGGTGGTCAGGCTGCGGTGGAAGGGGTAGGGGGTGTATGGAAGGACCTTACGGACTCCGTGAATGGGATGGCCAGCAACCTCACCGGGCAGGTGCGTAATATTGCGGAGGTGACGACGGCAGTGGCGAAGGGTGACCTTTCCCGTAAGATCACGGTGGATGTAAAGGGGGAGATATTGGAGCTGAAGAATACGATTAATACGATGGTGGATCAGCTGAACTCTTTCGGATCGGAAGTGACGCGTGTGGCCCGTGAGGTGGGATCGGAAGGAAAGCTGGGTGGTCAGGCGGACGTACCGGGTGTAGGAGGGACCTGGAAGGACCTTACGGATTCGGTGAATAAGATGGCCTCGAACCTGACGTCCCAGGTGCGTAACATTGCGGAAGTGACGACGGCGGTGGCCAACGGCGACCTTTCCCGTAAGATCACGGTGGACGTGCAGGGGGAAATATTGGAATTGAAGAATACCATTAATACGATGGTGGATCAGCTCCGCGGCTTTGCCTCGGAAGTGACGCGTGTGGCCCGTGAAGTGGGTACGGAAGGTAAGCTGGGCGGCCAGGCCTTTGTACCGGGTGTGGCTGGTACGTGGAAAGACCTCACCGACTCAGTTAACCAGATGGCGGGCAATCTGACGGCCCAGGTGCGTAATATCGCGGAAGTGGCTATCGCGGTGGCCAATGGTCCGATCTCTAAGAAGATCACGGTGGACGTACGCGGTGAGATCCTGCAGCTGAAGGAGACGCTCAATACGATGGTGGACCAGCTGCGTGCCTTTGCTTCGGAAGTGACGCGTGTGGCCCGTGAAGTGGGTACGGATGGCAAGCTGGGCGGCCAGGCCTTTGTACCGGGTGTGGCCGGCACATGGAAAGACCTTACTGACTCTGTTAACCAGATGACAGGTAACCTTACCGCCCAGGTGCGTAATATCGCCGAGGTGACCAAGGCTGTGGCGTCCGGTGATCTTTCCAAGACAGTGGCCATCGACGTAAAAGGAGAGATATTGGATCTGAAGAATACGATCAATACGATGGTGGAGCAGCTGAACTCCTTCGCCTTCGAGGTGACGCGTGTAGCCCGTGAGGTTGGTACGGAAGGTAAGCTGGGCGGCCAGGCTGAAGTAAGGGGTGTGGCCGGGACCTGGAAGGACCTTACCGACTCGGTGAATATGATGGCTTCCAACCTTACCAACCAGGTGCGTGGTATCGCGAAAGTGGTGACGGCCGTAGCTACGGGCAACCTTAAGCAGAAGCTTTCCATCGTATCCCGCGGAGAGGTGGCGCAGTTGACGGATACCATCAACGAGATGATCGATACATTGGCCACTTTTGCGGATCAGGTGACGACTGTGGCCCGTGAAGTAGGCGTCGAGGGACGACTGGGTGGTCAGGCCAGTGTGCCGGGCGCTTCCGGTATCTGGAAGAACCTTACGGAGAACGTGAATCAGCTGGCCCAGAACCTTACGACCCAGGTGCGTTCCATCTCCGAGGTGGCGTCCGCGGTGACCAAGGGTGACCTTACCCGAACCATCCGCGTTGAGGCGAAGGGAGAGGTGGAAGCGTTGAAGGACACCATCAACCAGATGATCGCGAACCTGAAAGAGACCACGCTGCGCAACCAGGAGCAGGACTGGCTGAAGTCCAACCTGGCCAAGTTCACGCAGATGCTGCAGGGACAGAAGGACCTCAATACCGTGACACAGCGGATCCTGTCGGAATTGGCGCAGGTGGTTATAGCCCATTATGGCGCCTTCTACATTCTCAAGCAGGATGAAGATACCCGGGTGGACAAGCTCCGGCTCTTTGCCGCCTATGGTTATAAATCCGAAAAGAATATTCCTACGGAGTTCTTCATCGGCGAAGGGCTGGTAGGGCAGGTGGCCTTTGAAAAGGAGCGGATCATCCTCTCCAATGTACCTGGCAATTACATCAAGATCAGCTCCGGACTGGGACGCGCCAAGCCGGCCAATCTCATCATCCTGCCTGTGCTCTTCGAGAACAAGGTGAAGGCTGTGATAGAGCTGGCCTCGCTGGATGCTTTTAGCGAAACCCACCTGGATTTTCTCAGCCAGCTGACGGAAAGTATCGGGATCGTGCTGAATACCATCGAAGCCAACACCCGTACGGAAGAGCTGCTGGCGCAGTCCCAATCACTGGCCGGAGAGCTGAAGATCCAGCAGGAAGAGTTGAGAAGGACCAACGACGAGCTGCAGGACAAGGCCCTGCTGCTGGTGAAACAGAAGAATGAAGTAGAAGCCAAGAATAAGGAAGTGGAAGAAGCAAGAAGGTCGCTGGAGGAAAAGGCCGAGCAGCTGACCCTCACATCAAAGTACAAGTCGGAGTTCCTCGCGAATATGTCGCATGAGCTGCGGACCCCGTTGAACAGCCTGCTGATCCTTGCGCAGCAGCTGTATGAGAATGCGGAAGGCAATCTTACGGATAAGCAGATCCGTTACGCCAAGACCATCCACTCCTGCGGGGATGACCTTATCCAGCTGATCAATGATATCCTGGACCTTTCCAAGATCGAGTCCGGCTTTATTTCCGCCAATATCTCCCCTGTCCGTTTTGGGGAGATCGCTGCTTTTGTGGAGACCACGTTCAAGCCTATCTCCGAGGCAAGGCACCTGCGGTTCACCATCGACACGGACCCGCGTCTGCCACAGTCCATGGAGACAGACCTGCAGCGTCTCAACCAGATCCTGAAGAACCTGCTTTCCAATTCCTTCAAATTTACAGAGAAGGGAGAGGTCAAGCTCAGGATCTACCAGGCCGACAATAACTGGAAGCAAGGCAACCCCAACCTGGACAACGCGGAGAAAGTTGTGGCTTTCGCCATCAGTGATACCGGCATCGGGATCCCGCAGGAAAAGCAGAACATCATCTTCGAGGCGTTTCAGCAGGCCGAAGGTTCCACCAGCCGTAAATATGGCGGTACGGGGCTGGGTCTTTCCATTAGCCGCGGTCTTGCGGAGCTGCTGGGAGGCACTATCGAGCTGGAAAGCTCTCCGTCCAAAGGCAGCACTTTTACCCTCTTTGTCCCGATTGAGAACGCACCGGGAGTCATATCCAGAGAAACTTCCGACAATTTGAATGCCTATCACCAATTACAGCTGGGGGGGGACAGCGGAGAGATCGACACGCTCCTCAATTCCCTCCGGGTGACGAATGAAGATGCGGGTAAGATGACCATCGTCAATGAAATGATCAATGACGCGGGCGACGACAGGCATTCCATCCAGGCGGGCGACAAGATCGTGCTCATCGTGGAGGATGACCTTCGCTTTGGTAAGATCATTATTGAAAAAGCGCATGGCCATCAGCTAAAGGCCATCGTGGCGACCAATTATATCGAGGTCTTTGATTTTATCAATCGCTTTACGCCCATCGCCATTACCCTGGATGTGAAGCTGCCGGATACCAGCGGCTGGAAGGTGCTGGACCTGCTCCGAAATGACCTGAACTACCGGCATATCCCCATTCACCTTATTTCCGGGGAGGAGAATAAGATGCTGGCCCTGAAGCGGGGAGCCAGGAGCTTCCTGCTCAAGCCGCTGGAGAATGACGCCCTCAACGAGCTGTTTGAGGATATTGTTTCTTTTGCGGCCAAGCAGACCAAAAAGGTCCTGGTAGTGGAAGACAACGAAGTGGACTATTCCCAGATCACCAAGATGCTGGAAGGAGATAACATCGATGTAACATTGGCCACTACAGGTAAGATTGCGCTGCAGGAGACCAATATCAAGGACTATGACTGTATCATCCTTGATTATACGCTGCCGGATATCTCCGGCATCGATCTGGTCAGCCAGGTCAGCGAGATCAAGAAAAAGCTTACGCCTGTCATCGTATACAGTGCGAAGGATTTCGATAAAAAGGAGCTGCATCATCTGAATCGCAGCTCCAATACGATCCTGCTGAAGGGAGTCAACTCCCTGGAGCACCTTTTGGAAGAGACGATCTTACAGCTGCATATCAACCACAAGGACCTTCCTGCCGAGAAGAGAAAGGTGATCGAGCATATCCGGATGAAGGATGATATCCTCACAGGGAAAAATGTCCTTGTCGTGGATGATGATGTCCGCAACCTGTTTGCGCTTACTACTGTCTTTGAGAGGTATAACATGAACGTGATCACGGCAGAAAGCGGCAAGGAGGCGATCAGCATCATCAATGACGACAAGCAGAAGATCGATATGGTGCTGATGGATATCATGATGCCGGAGATGGATGGCTATGAGACGACGCAGAAGATCCGGCGGGAGCATAAGAACTCCACGCTCCCCATCATCGCCGTGACCGCCAAGGCCATGAAGGGGGACCGCCAGAAATGTATCGAGGCAGGCGCTTCAGACTATATCACCAAACCTCTGAAGATCGACCAATTGTTGTCTTTGATGCGCGTGTGGTTCTATAAATAACCCTAAAAACCAGTGAATGCAGCCTAAGATCTTAATTGTAGACGATCGGGAGGACAATTTGCTATCTATAGAGACGGTGCTTGAACCTGATGGGTACCGGATCGTCAAGGCCAATTCGGGGAGACAGGTCTTGAAGATATTACTTTCCGATTTCGACTTTGCCCTTATCCTCATGGATGTGCAGATGCCTAACCTGAACGGTTTCGAGACGGCTTCGCTGATCTATGAACGGGAAAGGCTCCGTCATATCCCCATTATTTTCATAACAGCCAATAATTATGGGGAAGAGAACATTTTCAAAGGTTACCGGGCCGGGGCCGTTGACTATATTTATAAGCCGGTGAACCCTGAGCTGCTGCGGGCTAAGGTAAGTGTCTTTGTGGATCTTTACCGGAAGAACCACCGGCTATTGGCACAGGAGCAAAAGTTAGTGGCCATTAATAAAAACCTGGAACTGGAGGTCAATGAAAGAAAAGCTTCTGAAGAGAAGGTAATCGAGCTAAACCGCGAGCTGCTGGAGAATATTGCGCGCCTGGAGACGGCCAATAAGGACCTCGACCTTTTTGCTTTTATGGCCTCCCATGATCTCCAGGCCCCTTTACGGAAGATACGGATGTTCAGCGACCGCCTGCTGAGCGACCACCGGCAGAACATGAATAAGGATGGGCAGATGTATCTTTCCCGTATCCAGGAAGTGTCCAAGCGGATGCAGGACCTTATCAACGATATTTTACGTTTCTCCAAGATATCGGGGGAAAAGGAATCCTTCCAGGAGGTGGACCTGAACGAGGTGGTGAAAGAAGTGATCTCTGAGATGGATGGGCCGATCCGGGAAAAAAAGGCGGAGATCATCCTGGACCCTTTGCCTGTCCTGCCTGTGAATGCGGTGCTGATGGTGCCGCTGTTTTCCAATCTGATCAATAATTCGCTGAAATACAGCAAAAAGCAGGAGCTCCCGAAGATCCATATACGTCATGAGACGATGCCGGCCGGTGGGAAGGACGTAGACTCCAGGTATTGCAGGATCCTGATCGAGGACAATGGCATTGGGTTTGATCAAAAGTATGCCGAGCAGATCTTCGACATGTTCCGCCGTCTGCATCCCAGTGCGGAATATGAGGGCACGGGCATCGGCCTGGCCCTTTGCAAGAAGATCGTGGAAAAGCATAAGGGGTTTATTTCGGCGAGGGGTAAGCCGGGCGAGGGAGCGATCTTCATAGTTTCCCTGCCTTTGAACACGATAAAAAGAGAAGTATTGGCGTAGGAAAAATTGTTTATTTTGACAAGCAATAATAAAGATAACGACATCACAGCTAATTCAAAGGATAGTATGCTGCCATCCGCCAGTAGCCGGACACCGTCCAATTTACCGACACGCGTCCTGATCGTGGAAGACGACGAGGATGATTATCTTATCATAGAAGCCTGCATCAGGGACATTCCTGAAAAGGAGTTCCTGATCGACTGGTGCTATGAATATGACGAGGCCATGAAGCGTATCGGGCAGGGCCGTTACGACATTTATTTCATCGATTATTTATTGGGGGCCAGGACAGGGCTGGAGCTGCTGCGTGACGCCATTGTCATGGGCTGTGAAGATCCCCTGGTATTACTTACCGGCATCGGCAACCGTGAGGTGGATGTGCAGGCCATGACGATTGGCGCTGTTGATTACCTGGTAAAGTCGGAGATCAATACGGAGAAGCTGGAACGAAGCATCCGCTATGCCCTGGAGCGCAGCGCCTATATTAAGGCCCTGAAAGCCAATGAACGTAAATTCAGGAACATTTTCGAACGGTCGAAGGATGCGGTTTTCCTGGGCGACGGAAACCTGGTATTCCGGGATGCCAATGGAGCTACCTGCGACCTGTTCAAATATAATAAGGAAGACCTGCAGCAACTGAGCCTTTACTATCTCTTTGCCAGGAAGGATGCCGCGGCCTTGCTAAAGGCCAGGTTGCAGCAGACGGGCGAGGTGGAGGATGAAGAGGTGGAATTGCTGACACGTACCAAGGAGAAAAGGAACTGTATCCTTTCCATTTCCCGTCAGCAAGATTCCAACGGGGGGACATACTTCCAGGGGATCATACATGATATTACCAATTTAAAAAGGATCGAGCGTGCTACTTTTCAGATCGAGAAACTGCGGGGGACCGCTACGCTGCTCCGGACCCTGGCCCATGAGGTAAGGAATCCGCTTACCAATATCAATTTGTCGGTGGAACAGCTGAAGCCGGAGCTCAACAGCGAGGATGCGAATATTTACCTGGATATTATAGCAAGGAATTGCGGCCGGATCGATGGGCTGATATCTGAATTGCTGGACTTATCCCGTCCGGCGGAGATCTCACTGCAAAAAGCGCCGCTCCAGGCCATCATCGATACGACGTTGGCTGCAGCCTCGGACCGGATCTCGCTGAAGGGGATCGGGCTGGTGCTGAACTATCCCGATCAGCCTGCCTATATCATGGCAGATATTGAAAAATTAAAGATCGCCTTTTTGAATATTGTCATCAATGCTGTCGAGGCTGTCCCGAAGGAGGCCGGCAGGATCATTGTAACCATCTCGGAGGAAGGGCCTCATTACAAGGTATTTATCAATGATAATGGCGGGGGCATTCCGGACGAGAATATTTCCCGCATCTTCGAACCCTATTTTACATCCAAGACGAACGGATTTGGGTTGGGTCTGGCGGCCACCTGGAATATTTTGCAGTCTCACCGGGCTACGATCGACGTAAATTCCCAGCTGGGCGAGGGCACCAGCTTTATCCTGGCGTTTGAGCAGGCCAACTAGGGATAAGCGATGGGATCAAGCTCAAGGATCTGGTGTAAGTGGTGCAGCAGGTGATTGCAGTAATCTGCCGCCAGCCATTTGATGGTGTATTGCTGATCATTTCCCATTGCGCACTTCCGTAATGCATCCTCCGGGGTGATGCCTGCCAGGATCCGGCAGATGTGCCTGTTGAGCAGCCGCCATAAGGCAAGGATGTCTTTGGTAGGGTAGTGCTGGTAACCGGCTATAGCCACCCATTTATCCTGATCATACGCGATCCGGGGGAGATCTTCATATTGCGCTACGACAAAGCGGCGGATGTTGTTTTGTGCCGAATCGACCAGGTGTCCCAGGACTTCTTTTTTACTCCATTTTTCAGGATTGGGTTTCCGGAGATATTCTTCTTCCGGGATGGCTTCCAGGCGGCGGCTGTAATTGTTGACGATCTTTTCGAGGTGCTCGATGGTGGCTTGCATGGGTTTTTGAAATTCTCATGGAAATATACAAAATAAAGCTAAAGTGGGCCATGGATCCAAATGGCATAATACTGATTTGATAATATGCCTGGCAACCAATAATTTTGCGACTCGAAATGGATCAAAGTCCGTCGATCATAAATCTTTACGAATGAGACAAATTGCTTTAAGGGAGGCTCTCCGCGAGGCCATGAGTGAGGAAATGCGCCGCGATGACCGTGTTTTTTTAATGGGTGAGGAAGTAGCTGAATACAATGGCGCCTACAAGGTAAGCCAGGGCATGCTGGATGAGTTTGGGGCGAAGCGGGTGATCGATACGCCCATTTCCGAGCTGGGGTTTACTGCTGTTGCGGTAGGCGCCGCCCAGAACGGCCTGCGTCCTGTCGTAGAGTTTATGACCTGGAACTTTGCAGTGTTGGCCCTGGACCAGATCCTGAACACTGCCTCCAAGATGCTGGCAATGAGCGGCGGACAGGTAAGCTGTCCTATTGTTTTCCGCGGCCCCAATGGATCTGCCGGGCAGCTGGGCGCCCAGCACTCCACGGCCTTTGAAAGCTATTATGCCAATATACCCGGTATCAAGGTGGTCTCTCCCAGCAACGGCTATGATGCGAAAGGGCTGCTGAAGCAGGCGATCCGGTATGAGGAAGACCCGGTAATCTTCATGGAAAGCGAGGTTTCCTACGGTGACAAATCGGAGGTGCCGGACGAAGAATATTATATTCCCCTTGGTAAGGCCGATATCAAAAAGGCGGGGAAAGATGTGACCATCGTCTCTTTTAATAAAATGATGAAAGTGGCTTTGGGCGCCGCTGCCGAGCTTGAGAAGGAGGGGATCAGCGCCGAGGTCATCGATCTGCGTACCATCCGTCCCCTGGACTGGATGACCATCCTGGAAAGCGTGAAAAAGACGAACAGGCTGGTGATCGTGGAGGAGCAATGGCCTTTCGCATCTATTTCTTCGGAGATCACCTATCGTATCCAGAAAGAGGGATTTGACTACCTGGATGCCCCTATTCGTCGTATTACGGCTGCCGATGCGCCGTTGCACTACGCGCCCAACCTGGTCAGCCTGGCGTTGCCGGATGTCGGACGGACGGTGAAACTGGTGAAGGAAGTGATGTACTTAAACAAATAGTTTGAAATTGGTCCATAAGACAAATCCCGGTCAAAGACCGGGATTTGTTCATTCATTCAGAGGTGGCACAGGCTATTTGATCGCTTCCAGGGCTGTATTGAACAGCACGAGGAAACCATATACACAACCGAGTAATACGCATCCGAGAACAGTCAGTTTAAAAAGCACCTTACCGGTGGGGAGAGCCTGCATTTCGAGGTCTTGCTTCATAGGGAAATATTTTTTGGATTATAAATGGATTTGGTTCTTCATGGACCTTAGATATAGCTAAGATAATAACTGTAGTTGCCAGCTACAAGGTTCTTTTACGTAGGATAATTACGATAAATTCCTAAAAGGCTGATAATCAGAGAGAATAATTTGCGGGAGACTTATTAGCTAAATCCTTGAGGGTGAATTCTTTCAGGGAGAGCTGGTCCATGGGGCTTTCCGAGGCGATATGGCAGGCGTAACCGGCGGAAAGGGCCAGTGCACGGAGGCGCCAGTGGCGGCCGCCGAGGCTGATGATCCTGTTCTCTTCTATTTTCAGGCCGGCCAGCGGCAGGTTGAGTCCCCGTCCGTCAGCTTTTGACAGGCATTCTTTTGCGGTCCAAAAATGATAAAAAGCTTGCAGCGGTTGAGGGGCACCTGTGATGGTCCTCCATTCTTCCAAGCTGAACTGTCCCTTGAAATCTTCGATGTTCAGGTCTTTGATCTCTTCCAGGTCGATGCCCACCCCTCCCTCTTTTGCAAGGATGCAAACGACCCGGTGACCCGAGTGGGAGATATTGAAATCCGGGCCATCGGATAGAAATGGCCTTCCGTAACCGGTGTACTGTAATTGTTGCAGGTCGGCGGGCCAGCCTCCTTCTTTCAGGGCTGTAGCCAGCAACAGCTTGCCTAAAAGGCATCCATAGGCATCCTGCCAACGTCTGAAACGCCGTGCTTTGTCGGTGATATCCGGGGGCAGTCCCGCCACCAATGTTTGCAAGGCATCATCAGAAATGGGCTCCTTATATTCGGTGGAATAGATCCAGATGCTCATTTCATAAAATTAATTGTTTTTCGGCCAGCGGCGCAACTGGAAAGAGTGGAAAGTCCATTCCGGGGTGATGATGAGGGGTTCATCTGCCCGGTACCAGGGGCTTAAGCCATCGTTCATAGGGTTTTTGACGATGTGGATATCCTGGGCGGGCATATAGCTTTGTGCCAGGAGATAGATCTTATGGCCAGCGGCATCGATGGCCAAGTCGGTGACGAGCATGGCGTGGCCGGGAGAGCCGCCTGTGATAAGGACGTCTCCGGAGCGGATGTCACTGAAACAGGGGACCGGAACCAGCTGCTTTTCAAGGCTGAGTGTCCCGCAATAGGAAAAAACCATTTGCAGGTATTCGTCGAAACAGGCACGGTCTTCGCACTGGTGGTGGCCTGGAAGTGACCAGGCTACGAGTTGATCACCTGTCAGCCGGAAGCGCCGGCCCCGGGTCCATTCCAGGAAATTCAGGGCTATGCCCTGCTGCGTGTAGAAGCAGATGGATCTGTATTCCTTGCGGGCGTAGAGGAATTCCGCACGCAGGCGCATAACTGCGTCTGCGCATTGCTGAAGGTCCTGGCGTCCCACAGAGACGTCCAGCACGGCAAACTGGGCTTCCTGGTTCCGTTTGAGGGCGCCATTGAAGAGATGGACAGCGCGGTCTTTTTTCAGCGGAAGCGCCCGCAGCCAGGCGGTGAAAGGATCGATATCTGCCGGTCGCTGATAGCCTCCGGGCGGCGGAATGGCGCCTATAATGGGGTAGGGATTGAGAACTACCGGGGTGCAGCAGCAAGAGAAGATTATAATCGTTAATTTTGCCAGGTTCATATTATTCGTTTGAACGGACCTAAGAGAAGCCTGGCCATTTATTATTCCATAAAAAGATCTGTTAAAGCTCATGTCGAACATCCTGATCATTGACGATGAAAAAGCTATCCGTAAAACACTTAGTGAGATCCTGTCCTATGAAGGCTATAAGATCGACGAAGCCGGCGACGGTGAAGAAGGTTTGAAAAAAGTGAGGGAAAAGGAGTACGATGTTGTGCTCTGCGATATTAAGATGCCAAAGATCGACGGGATAGAATTCCTGGAAAAGGCGAAGGAAGCAAATCCTGACATTCCCATTATAATGATATCAGGGCATGGCACCATCGAGACGGCTGTGGAAGCTGTCAAGAAAGGCGCTTATGACTATATTTCCAAGCCGCCGGACCTCAACCGGCTGCTGATCACCATTCGCAACGCCATGGACAAGACCACCCTGGTAGCCGAGACCAAGGTGCTGAAGCGGAAAGTAAGCAAGGTGCAGGAAATGGTCGGCTCATCTACGCCGATACAGAAGATCAAGGAGACCATTGAAAAGGTAGCTCCTACGGAAGCCCGGATACTGGTGACCGGGGAGAATGGTGTGGGTAAAGAATTGGTAGCCCGCTGGGTACATGAAAAAAGCAATCGTGCGGGCGGGCCGCTGATCGAAGTGAACTGCGCCGCCATTCCCAGTGAGCTGATAGAGAGCGAACTGTTTGGACATGAGAAGGGATCATTTACTTCTGCTGTTAAGCAACGGATCGGCAAGTTTGAGCAGGCCAATAGCGGGACGCTCTTCCTGGACGAGATCGGCGATATGAGCCTGACCGCGCAGGCAAAGGTGCTCAGGGCCTTGCAGGAGGGCAAGATAACGCGGGTGGGAGGTGATAAGGATATCAGTGTGGATGTACGGGTGATCGCCGCTACCAACAAGGACCTGCTCAAGGAGGTGGACGAGAAGAATTTCCGCCTGGACCTTTACCACCGTCTCAGCGTCATCATTATTCACGTGCCATCATTGAATGAACGGAAGGATGATATCCCGTTGTTAGTAGATAAATTCCTGGCTGATATCTGTGCTGATTATGGCATTGCGAAAAAGGCTATAGAGGAAGAGGCCATTAAAGCGCTGCAAAAGCATAATTGGACGGGAAATATCCGGGAGTTGCGGAATGTGGTTGAGCGGCTGATCATTCTTTCCGGCAAGAACATCGATAAGGATGATGTGGAAAGCTATGTCCTTCCAAAGAAATAATTGTTCCGGGCGTTCTGCCCGGCCAGCCCAAAATCCGGGAGGGCTCTGTAATATTCCGGTCTATTTGACGACTTATAGGGTAAATTCCCCAAATGTTTTAGCAAAACTTTCCAGATCAATGTTTTGAGGGGACGATTATTATTATAAATTTGCCCGGAATCATCAAAAACCAAAGGAATGTCGACTCATCAGTTGCTGGTCTTAGTGCTTATTCAGTTACTTATACTCTTGTTACCCTCCGTCGGACTCTATAAAATGTTTGAAAAGGCTGGTGCTGCCGGCTGGAAAGCTTTCATTCCTTTTTATAATACGTGGGTGATGCTGGAACTGGCGGAGCGGCCCAAGCACTGGGTATTCTGGCAGCTGATCCCTGTCGTTGGCTGGTTTATTTCCATGGGCATCTATGTGGAGTTCGTGAAGGCCTTTGGTAAATTCCGTTTTTATGAACATGCCCTGGCGGCCCTCGTGCCTGTTGTCTATTTCCCTTATGTAGGGTTTAATCCCAAGGATAAGTTCACCGGGTCCGGTCCCGTGAAAAAGCATAGAAAGGGCACTGCCCGGGAATGGGTTGACGCCGGTGTCTTTGCCATAGTGGCTGCCACGCTCATCCGGACCTTTGTGTTCGAGGCTTATACCATTCCCACGGGCTCGATGGAAAAGACGCTGCTGATCAATGACTTTCTTTTCGTAAGTAAGTTCAGTTACGGTCCCCGTATACCCAATACTCCTTTATCTATTCCTTTTGTGCATAATACCATGCCGATCACCAATGGGAATTCTTATGTGGAATGGATCAAGATCCCTTATACCCGCTGGTTTGCCAGCCCGGTGAAAAGGGGGGATGTCGTGGTGTTCAACTTCCCTGCGGGCGACACGGTGATCAATCTGCCGGATTTCCAGTCTCAGCGTCCTTATTATGATGTGGCCCGGGAGATCGGCCGGGGCAATATAGATTCGGGCCGCCAGGTGATCCTCAGCAAGCCGGATGATTATCCATTGGTTATTCGTCCTGTGGATAAACAGGAGAACTATATCAAGCGTTGTGTAGCGATTGCGGGCGACACATTGCAGATCAGGAACCAGGTGGTCTATATCAATGGGAAGGCGCAGCCTTTCCCTCCTGAATCACAAACCAATTATGAAGTAGAGACCAAGGGGCAGCCGTTGGATGAGGCCGTGTTGAAAGAGGAATATAATCTGGATATGACCAATGGGGAGGATGTTCGAAGTTCCGGGAACGGCAATAACAATCAATATGACATGCTGCTGACATGGAGCGCTCATGAGAAAATGCTGAAGAACGGGCTGGCTAAAAATATTGTACAGGAGATCGACAGCAACCATGATGTTTATCCGTACGACCATATTCATGTGTGGAGCCGGGATAACTATGGTCCTATCTGGATACCTGCCAAGGGTGCTACGCTGCCGCTGACACCGGAAAGCTATACCATTTATGAGAGGGCTATTCGAGTATATGAGCACAATGACCTGGAAATGAAAGATGGTAAGATCTATCTCAATGGCCAGCCTGCCACGCAATATACTTTTAAAATGAACTACTACTGGATGATGGGGGACAACCGTCATGGGTCACAGGATTCCCGTTATTGGGGATTTGTGCCGGAAGACCATGTAGTGGGGGAGGCGTGGCTGATCTGGATGAGCTGGAACAAGGGGGTGCGTTGGAACAGGTTGTTCAGGAAGATCAAATAGCAGGATTATCAAATCGGGATTTATCAACCGATTGAAAAGGAAATGTAGAATAATGTCGGGCAGGTTAATTCAGCAGCATGAAAAAACAGGTGCATCAATTTTCTTATGAAGTCTACGATTCTACGGAGGACCTGGCCCCTGCCGATGCGGTGTTGCTAAACAAAGCTAAAGAGGTGACGGCGCAGGCTTATGCTCCTTACTCCCGTTTCCGTGTAGGTGCCGCGGCCAGGCTTGACAACGGTCAGGTGGTTACAGGTACCAACCAGGAGAATGCTTCTTTTCCTGCGGGCATTTGCGCAGAAAGGGTATTGATATCTGCAGCTGCTTCCCTTTTTCCGGGAGTGGCCATCGAAACCCTTGCTGTCAGCTACTTCAACGAGAATGGTCCCAGTGACAATCCCATCTCTCCGTGCGGCATCTGCCGCCAGTCACTGCAGGAATTCGAACAGCGGACGGGGAAGCCGGTAAGGCTGCTCCTGGGCGGTCAGAAAGGACCTGTGTATGTTTTTCCACAATCCGGGTTGCTGCTGCCGTTTGCTTTTACAGCGGATGAATTATAACATTACGAAACCGGTTAAGTACAATTCAATAACATTCTATTAAAGGTTAAACATTTTTTTTCTTATTGGATTTATTGTACATTAGTTTAGTCAAACATAATTGAGCACATCTACCTACGATTACCCCTACCAACTGTGGCGTTTCTGTACCCGGGCTAACCATTCAACCAGGCTAAGATTAGAAAGTTCTAATGATGCGGAAATAAACGTTCAGAATTGTGCGACCTTATAACTACAACCTTATGCTATCCAGACCGATCAACCTCGCAATTGTCGATGACCATTCCTTATTCAGGAAAACTCTTAAAAGCTTTCTCTCGGAACACGGCGAAAATATCAATGTTACCCTGCAGGCCGCCGATATGCTCGAATTATTCAGCAAGTTAAAAACCACTTCCATCGATCTGTTGTTGCTGGATATTTTTATGCCAGGGATTAGTGGAAATGAAGCTGTTAGGACTCTCAGACGTGAATATCCCACAGTCAAGATCCTCGTTCTGTCCATGGGTACGGACATGGATATGATCAGCGACCTCCTCGATGCAGGCATTCATGGTTATTTCTCAAAAGCAGATGAACCGGAAGAACTGCTCCAGGCGATCGAGGCCGTTGCGAACAATCGAATATACCGGAACAGACTCTTTACCGAAGCTTTGTATTGGGACAAACAGAATAAGATAAGATCCTATGAGGGGTCGCATGCCTCGCTCAATGAGCGTGAGAAGAAGATACTCCAGTTAATATGGGAGGAAAAGAGTAACAAAGAGATTGCCGACGAGCTTTTCCTTGGGATCAGATCCGTCGAGAAGATCCGGCAGGATCTAAAAGAGAAGATCGGCGTCAGGTCGACAGTTGGCCTGCTTAAGTATGCTATCGATAAAAGGATCATCGGCACAGGCTCACGAAACACAGACCTCATGGAAAAAGCCTGATAACTGTAAAACTTTCTCTGAATTATGCCCGCTCCTTTTCGTAAAAACCGAAGTGAAAATTGGCAACACTACTAAATGTTATCTCGTTTTTTTTGAATTAATTTGTTTTCACTATTGAGACTCCCATCCTTGAAAGACCTATCAGTAAGATCAGTATGATCATGCAATTGTATGCATGTGCTGAATTTTACCAGCACCTCAGGTTTATTTCCATTTAGCTTATTTGATGAACGTTTTGGCAAGCATTGTTACTTGCCTTAGCGACAGCTGTACCCTCTGACATATTTCTGCATTCCTATCTGTTTACATAAATTAATTTCTTCAACCAAGAAGATACTAACTATTATGACTATCTGCGGAATCAAATTGACCCATGACGGCTCCATCGCATTGGTCGACGGGCAACGACTCATTTTTAGCTATGAAGTCGAAAAGTTGAATAACTCCCCGAGATACAGCCGGTTCAATATCAAAATGGCGGAGGTCAATGCCATTTTTGAACGGCATGGATATTCCTTCGGTCAGACCGATAAATTTGTGATCGACGGGTGGGTCCCCGATGAGCCTGTGTATATTGATCTGGGAGGAGGAGATACGCCTGTCGAACTGGCGGGATACGGCAGCCTCGTCGTAAAGAACGAGAATGTGATGCAGCGTAAGGACTTTAACCTCAATGCCGGGTTAAAAATGAATTATGCCAGTTATAACCATGTAGCCGGACATATTGCCTGTGCATATTGTACAAGCCCTATAGCCAGGGCAGGTGAAGATTCTTATGTCCTGGTCTGGGATGGAGGCATGTTCCCCCAGCTTTTCTATTATCACAACAAGAATAATAAGGTCGAGAACCTGGGGGTGTTATTCCTTATTATAGGGCACATATATGGGATGTTTGCCCAGTATTTTGAACCTTTTAACACGAGAAAAGATAAAGCGATAGAAGAGCTGTCAGTAGCCGGTAAGGTCATGGCTTTTATAGCTAAGGGCAGCTACAGGAAGGAGATGATCCCCGTTTTCCAGGCGCTCTACGAGGAATGTAAGGACAGGCCTAAGGAATTTAGTCATCTGATGGCACTGGAGTTTATGAAAAGGACCGTTCATCTGAATTATCCATCTGAAGATGTCTTGTATACTTTTCATACATATTTGGAGCGATTGCTTTTGGAGACATTGACAAGAAAAGTGAAGAATGATAATGGAAGGGCAAAGAACCTCTGTATTGTGGGGGGATGTGGCCTTAATATCAAATGGAACAGCGTCATCCGTAATTCCGGATTATTTAAAGAAGTCTGGGTACCTCCTTTCCCTAATGATTCCGGCAGCGCGATCGGCACTGCCTGCTGTGAAATGATCCATAGCACGGGATTGAACTACCTGGATTGGAATGTTTTTTCAGGCCCGCCAATCATCAGCGACCTGCCCGACAGCGGCTGGATGAAGAAACCGGCGACTATCGATGAACTGGCGCTGCTGCTGTTCTTAGAGAACGAACCGGTGGTTTTTTTGAACGGGCGGGCGGAACTGGGGCCACGCGCTCTGGGTAACAGGAGCATACTGGCTCCGACAACGGACGTATACATGAAACAAGTCCTTAACAGGGTAAAGAACAGAGAGGACTATCGCCCTGTAGCTCCTATCTGCCTGGAGGAGGATGCGAAAGACATTTTCGACCCTGGTACAAGAGATCCCTACATGCTCTTCGATCATAAGGTCAAGCCGGAATGGAAAGAGCGTATCCCCGCCATTTGCCACCTGGATGGTACTGCCAGGCTGCAGACCGTGAATGAATCGGAAAATCCTGTCATGGCGCGTTTGCTGAACGAGTATAAAAGGTTGAGCGGGATCCCGCTGTTGTGTAATACCAGCGCAAACCATAATGGAAGGGGTTTTTTTCCTGACGTGTCTTCGGCCATGCAATGGGACCAGGTAAATTATGTATGGTGTGACAATACCCTATACGAAAAAGAAGAAAAGATCATCTTTCAAAATAGTAAATCCTTTAGTGTGAAACCAGTGTAAGTATGCCGGTCCGTTCACGCCCTAACTTGCCATATCAAACCTTATCAAATGGATACATTCCTTCCCGGATGGCGCCTGATCTATACTAAGCCGCGCCATGAAAAAAAAGTGCACTCTCACCTCGCCGAGATAAAGGTCAATTCCTTTTTGCCTACTAAAAAGACCCTCAGGACCTGGCATGATCGAAAGAAATATATCGATGAGCCGTTATTTCCCTCCTACGTTTTTATTTATCTCAATGACATGCAGAATTACTATGATGGACTGGATACAGAGGGCTTTTTGTACTATGTAAAATTGGGGAAAGAGATCGTTCGTGTAAATGAATCGGTCGTCGATAACATAAAACTAGTTACCGGTCAGGCGAAAGAAATAGAGGTATCCGACATCTCTTTTGAGCCCGGACAAAAACTGGTTATCCGAGAAGGTGCCCTGACAGGTCTTTCCTGTGAAGTGATCCAATACAATAAAAAGCAAAAGCTGCTGGTGCGGGTTGAACTGTTAAAAAGAAGTATCCTGCTCACAGTGCCGGAAGAACATTTGATCGCTATGTAGACTGGTGTCATAAATGTTGAAGTAAGATATGAAAAATCTATCGGCAGTACAGGAATCCATTTGGCTGACACAGAATATTTACGCCGGATCTTCACTTTATAATGTAGGGGGCTATGCTATTATAGAAGGCGAGCTGGATGAATCTTTCCTGATATGCTCGATCGAAGAGGTTTTGACCAATGCCGATGCTATAGAGACCGGGTATTATGCTTTTAATGATATCCCCCTGAATGACAACGCTGTCTTTATGAAATGGGATATATCCGGCGCCGATCTTTCCGATACGCTGGATCCGGATCGGTCCTGTTTGACCTGGATGCAGGAAGATATGCGTGAAAAGTTCGATGTAACGAAGAACCTTTTAAAGGTCAGGGTCTTAAGATCCGGCCGGCATCGGTATTACTGGTACGTCAAGGCCCATCATCTGATCTTTGACGGCTACTCGATGTCTTTGTTCTTCAATGCTGTCTCCGCACGTTATTCGATGCATTTGGATCATACGCCGGAGATAAAAGATGCGCCCTTATTCTCCTATGCATCATTTATCGAAGATGACAGGATATACAGGCTGTCGGATGAATTCATGAACGATCGTGCATTTTGGCTCGACAGATTGAAAAGTGTGCCGGGAGCAAAAGCTTTTCAGTCCTGTTTGACATCAATAAACACAAGCTCACTTTTTTCCAGGAGGAAGGATGCAAGGATACCCAGAAAGCAGTATGACCAGATAGCTGGGTTTTGCGATACGCATGGCTGTACCGCGTTTCATTATTTTATTGCCGTATTGATAATATTAAACAGGATCTATAATAACGAAGCGGCTGCGATAGGTATCCCTGTTTTTAACAGGAGAAATAAGAGATTCAAGCATACGATAGGAACTTTTGTTAATGTATTGCCTTTTTATATTCAGATCGATGACCATTCAACATTTATCGATATACTTTATAAGGTTAAGGCTGAATTGAAGGACTGTTTCAAGCACCAGCGATTTTCGTTGTACGATATATTAAATGAGCTGGGTGGTAAGGGGAATATTTATAACATCATTTTTTCATATCAAAAGAACAGCTACGAGGCAAAGATTGGCGACCTGGGAGCAACCATCAGCTACATTCATAATGGAGAACAGGAAGACGACCTTGTGTTCCATCTATTGGAGTATTCTGAAACCGAGGACCTGACGTTATCCGTTGACTACAGGGAAGGCCTGTTTCCCGGAGACGTGATCGGTGGCCTGCTGGATCATTTCTGTAATTTGTTGTTTTCCCTGTTTGACAATCCTTATGCGCCGGTGGCCGGGCTGGAATATTTGAGTGAAAAGGAGCAGCAGCAGTTAGGAGCGTTCAATGATACTAAGATCGATCTTCCCGAAGATCTGACGATCGTGGACTTGTTCGAAAGACAGGTTGGAAAGAGAGGAGATGATATTGCAGTTTTTTATGAAGGGGTCAGCCTTACATATACAGAATTGAACAAATTGTCCAATCAGCTGGGCCGTTATCTGCGGATGACATATGATATACAGCCGGACGACCTGATTGGTATAAAATTGGATCGCAGCGAGTGGCTGGTCATAGCCATCCTGGCTGTCCTGAAGGCAGGGGCGGCTTATGTTCCGATCGACCCGGAATACCCCCAGGAGCGCATAGATTTTATTACGTCGGATAGCAGGTGTAAGGTGGTTGTCGATGAAAAAGAGCTGGATGCATTTAAAATAAATGCAAGGAAGATCAGCAATAGGAAACTAAAACAGGAGGGTACTTCCGGGAACCTGGTATATGTAATTTATACATCCGGCTCTACCGGCAGACCCAAAGGGTGTATGTTGGAACACAGGGGGGTGATCAACAGGATAGAATGGATGTGGCAGCTGTTAGGCTTTGCGACGGATGATATTATACTTCAAAAGACCACTTTTACCTTTGATGTGTCTGTATGGGAGCTGCTGATGCCTTTATGTTGGGGGGCAACGATGGTTCTGTGCCGGAAAGAGGATATCGCATCTCCCGAACGGATCTTAGCCCTTATCGAAACCCGGGGGATTACATGTCTGCACTTTGTCCCGGGAATGCTAACTGCCTTTATTACTTCTTTGTCCGAGGAGAGGGATACAAACAGGAAGTTGAAGAGTTTGAGAAGAGTGATCACCAGCGGGGAAGCACTGCTTCCTGAGACGGTCAGAAGCTGGTACGACCTGTCAGATATACCTATCTATAATTTATATGGTCCTACCGAAGCGTCTATCGACGTCACCTATTATGTTACAAGCCGGGGGGATTCTAAGATCCCCATAGGTCGCCCGATCTGGAATACACAAATGTATATTGTAGGGAAGTCAGGTCAGCTCATGCCTGTGGGAGTAATGGGCGAGATATGTATTGGGGGGATCGGTTTGGCCAGAGGTTATTTAAACAAGGCAGCGCTGTCGGCTGAAAAATTTGTGGCTAATCCCTTCAGGGAGGGTACACGCATGTATAAGACGGGAGACCTGGGCAGATGGCTGCCTGATGGGAATATCGAGTTTATAGGGAGAGAGGACGGGCAGGTTAAGATCCGTGGCTACCGGATAGAACTGGGAGAGATCGAAAATGTACTACAGGGTCATCCGGATATCGATGCTGCAGCTGTAATTGCCGGCCCGGGCGGGAATAGTGATAAGGAATTGACAGCCTATTTGGTGGGTAAGGGTGAGATGAACCTGTCCGATATACGGGGACACATGCGCAAGTCCCTGCCTGGGTACATGATACCCGGCCGTTTTGTACAGGTGGAAAAGCTACCCCTGACCTCCAGCGGGAAGGTGGATAAGAAAAGGCTACTTTACCTAGAAGGCCGGGTTATATCCGGAGACATAACATACATTCCTCCCAGGAATATTACGGAAGAGAAACTGGTACTGGTCTGGAAGGAAGTATTAGGGATAGAAAAAATAGGTGTAAAGGATGATTTTTTTGATCTGGGCGGACATAGTTTGAAGGCCACGCGTCTGACTGGCCTTATTCACAAAGGATTTAACGTCAGGATATCGTTAGGCGATCTGTTCTCGATGCCGGTGCTGGAAGACCAGGCGCTGTTCATAATGAAGACTTCAAAGAAAGCCTTCACAAGTATCCTTCCGGCGGATAAGCAAGCGCATTACCCTTTGTCATCATCTCAGCGGAGGCTGTGGATATTGAGCCAGTTCAAAGACGGCAATATTGCATACAATATGCCAGGTGTATATGTGCTTGAAGGCGAACTGGATCAGCGATCCATGGAACGTTCCTTCAATGTACTGATCGCGCGTCATGAGATATTGCGTACTGTGTTTAAAGAGGATGAACAGGCGAGTATCCGGCAATTCATTTATACTCCGGAGGAAATGATCTTCCGGATAGCTTACAATGATGCAAGGAATGCTCAGGGGCAGGATGAAATGATCAAACGGTTGATACTGGAACAGATCCAACAGCCTTTCGATCTGTCGGCCGGACCTTTGTTGAGAGCGGCCTTGCTTCAGGTATCCGATACCAAATGGATATTCATTTATGTGATGCATCACATAATCAGCGATGGCTGGTCGATGGGTATTTTGATCAGGGAGCTGCTGTCGGCCTATGATGCACAAAGAAAGGGGGAGCCATTCTTGTTGCCCGCTTTGCAGATCCATTACAAAGACTATGCGTCATGGCAACAGGAACAGCTGAATGGAGAAGCTTTTAAAGATGACAGGGCCTGGTGGTTGGCCCAATTTGAAGGCGGCCTTCCGGTATTGGAGCTTCCGGTTGCCAAATCCCGGCCGATCGTAAAAACATATAATGGGGGCATTATTCGTAATGTCATTGACAAAAGGGTGTCCCGGGTATTAAAAGACCTTTGTCAGGAGCAGGGTGGGACTTTGTTCATGGGACTGCTGGCAGGAGTTTATGCATTGCTATATCGATACACCGGTCAAAAGGATATTATTATAGGAAGCCCTATCGCGGGCAGAGAGCATATTGACCTGGAAGATCAGTTGGGTTTTTATGTCAATACGCTTCCCCTTAGACTTCGGAGTAATGGGAATAGAAATTTTAAGGAGCTAATAAGGGATGTCAGGGCATTCGCATTAGAGGCATACAGGCATCAGTCCTATCCTTTTGACGAATTGCTGAATGAACTGGATCTCCGGAGGGATACAAGCCGGAATGCGTTGTTTGATGTAATGGTGATATTGCAGGAAGACAGAACGTATAATTTTGAGCAACAATCCGGAAAATACGGGGTCAGGATCAATAAGTATGACAAGCAGGAGCATATAACGAGTAAACTTGATCTGACCTTTATGGGGGAGGAGACGACTGAGGGACTGGAGGTAAATATAGAATACAATAAGGACATCTACAGTGAAGACACTGTGGTGCAGTTAGGTGATCACCTGCAGCAGTTGCTGGGGGCGATGGTGCAGCAGCCCTCGATACCCATTGATGACCTGGATTATTTAAATCCTGCCGAATTACACCAGATATCGGTCTTGTTCAATGATACAACGACACCCTATCCAAAAGGAAGGACCGTTGTAGAGCTGTTCGAAGAGCAGGCCGGTAAAACGCCGGATCAGATAGCTCTGGTGGCTGGCGGGACATCGATGACCTACCAGGAACTGAATGAATATTCAAATCAATTGGCCCGTTATCTGAGAAAGAGGTATAAGATCAAACCCGATGACCTGGTAAGCATACAGCTGGAGCGTAATGAGTGGATGATCATCGCCATTCTTGGGACACTAAAATCAGGAGGCGCTTATGTGCCTGTCGATCCGGAATATCCCCTCGATAGGATCAGGTATATCCGGGAAGACAGCCAGAGTAAGGTGCTGATAGATGAACATGAGTTACAAAAGTTTCAAAAGGTACGGAGCAGATATAGAAAAGAGGGGTTTAACGCTATCCATAAACCCGGGAACCTGGCATACGTAATGTATACATCCGGCTCAACGGGACATCCCAAGGGCGTAATGATAGAGCATGGTAGCGTCGCGGCCTTTATCAGCTGGTGTAAAAAGGAGTTCCGGAATGCTGCTTTCGACACGGTGCTGGGTGTCACTTCAATATGTTTTGACCTGTCGGTTTTTGAAATCTTTTATACCCTGGCTGCTGGCAGGAAATTACGTCTTTTACGGAACGCGCTGGATATTCCGCATCATTTGAATAACGGCGAAAACCTTTTGCTCAATACCGTACCTGGTGTGGTGGGTGCTTTGTTGAACGAGCAGGTGGATCTGACTCCCGTGAAAGTGCTCAATATGGCCGGAGAGCCTATCCCGCCTCATTACATTGCTAAATTGGATTGCAGAGGCATGGAGGTAAGAAATCTCTATGGCCCCTCTGAAGATACGACCTATAGTACTGTCTACAGGCTTTATGCAGGCGGCCCTGTTCTAATTGGCCGGCCGATATCCAATACGGCAATATATATACTGAGCGAAGGCGGAAAAATGCAGCCTGTCGGCGTCGCCGGAGAAATTTGTATAAGTGGTGCAGGTCTGGCGCGGGGTTATCTGAACAGGCCCGGGCTGACGGAGGAGAAGTTTGTGGGCAATCCGTTCAGGGCGGGGGAGCGGATGTACCGGACGGGTGACCTGGGACGGTGGCTGCCGGATGGGAACATTGAGTTTATCGGCAGGGTGGATGACCAGGTAAAGGTGAGAGGTTACAGAATTGAGCCGGGAGAGATAGAAAAAACATTACAGACCTATCCGGAGATCGAGTCATGCGCTGTACTCGCAGGGACCGGGCAGGATGGCGATAAAGAACTGGTGGCATATATTGTAAGTAAGGACATTTTACCGGCGGCCGCTATAAGGTCTTATCTGGGCAAGCACTTACCGTCTTACATGCTGCCGGGCAGGTATGTCCAGGTGGGAAGCCTGCCCCTGACGGCTAGCGGTAAGATAGACAGGAAAACGCTGTCGAATTTGCAGGGAGTACCGCAAGATGATAGCGTAAAGTATGTTGCGCCCCGCAATGCAACCGAAGAGCGCCTGGCATTGATCTGGCAAGAGGTATTAGGCAGGGATAAAATAGGTATAAAAGATGACTTCTTTGAGTCCGGCGGCCACAGCCTGAAAGCTATTCGACTGACCGGCCGGATCCATAAGGTTTTCGGTATCAGGCCGGCATTGAATGATCTTTTTACAAAGACCGTGCTGGAGGACCAGGCACGCCTGATCATGGATGCTCCCCGAGAGGCCTTTACCAGGATCCCTGCAGCAGGTGATAAACCTCATTATCCCTTATCTTCTTCTCAAAGACGGCTGTGGTTATTGAGCCAGTTCGAAGAGGCAAATATCGCATACAATATGATGGGCGTCTATGTGCTGGAAGGGATATTGGATCTGCACGCCCTTGAACGATCCTTTAACACATTGATAGACCGTCATGAGATATTGCGCACCGTCTTTAAGGAGGATGAGCAGGGTGAGGTCCGGCAATTTATTATTCCGATGGAAGAGCATTCCTTCAGGATAGCTTATCTGGATGTAAAAAATGAACAAGAACAGGAAGGTCTGATCAGCCAGCTGACAAAAGACAGATCGATAAACAAGACGGTAAAGGGCCTTATCAACAAGCCTTTTGATCTGTCGGCCGGTCCTTTGCTGAGAGCGGCTTTGCTTCAGGTGTCTGATGCCAAATGGATATTTGTTTATGTGATGCATCACATTATCAGCGATGGCTGGTCGATGGATATTTTGATCAGGGAACTGCAGGGATTGTATAATGCATACACCACAGGACAACCGCATTCGCTGTCTCCGCTGCAGATACACTATAAGGACTATGCATCATGGCAACGGCAGCAACTGGAAGGAGATGGTTTCCGGGACCATAAGGCCTGGTGGCTCAAACAGTTTGAAGGTGAATTGCCGGTGTTGGAACTACCTGCCGACAAGGCCCGTCCAGCCGTAAAGACTTATCGTGGACACACCATTTATAAAACGCTCAGGAAGGAAGTATGCCTGGGGTTAAAGACCCTTTGTCATACACAGGAGATCACTTTATTCATGGGTTTGCTGGGAGGCGTTTATACATTATTACATCGATATACGGGACAATCGGACATTATTATCGGCAGCCCCATCGCCGGAAGGGAACATATGGACCTGGAGGATCAGATAGGATTCTATGTCAATACCATAGCCTTAAGGATCCAGGGCAAAGGTGAAAACAGCTTCGAGGAATTAACCGCCCATATCAAACAGGTGACGCTGGGTGCCTATCAACACCAGTCATATCCATTTGATGAGTTGGTGCATGCATTGGACCTTCGCAGGGACACCAGCCGCAGTGCTTTGTTTGATGTGATGGTAGTCTTGCAGAATGAAGGTGATCCTGTAACGGGCGGATATCTGGGAAAGATGAAGATCAACGAGTATGAAGGTATGACGGGATGGGTCAGTAAATTCGATCTCAACTTCCAGTTCGCACCGGCGGGAGAAGAGATACAGACAATTATAGAATACAATACCGATATCTACAATAGAAGTACGATCGTACGTTTAGCGGATCACCTGGAACAATTACTGGAAGCGATCATACTACAGCCATCGATACCCCTGGGCAGGCTGGACTTCCTGGCGGATGACGAAAAACAACGGTTATTGACCGTATTCAATGATACGGCGGCGATATATCCGAGAGAGAAGACGCTGGTGGATCTTTTTGAGGAGCAGGTGAGGAAGTGGCCTGACAGGACGGCGCTGGTATTTGAGGGGAGATCGTACAGCTATGGGGAGCTGGGCGAGAGGTCCGGTCAGCTGGCGGGGTATCTGCGGGAGAGGTATGAGGTCATGCCGGACGATCTGGTGGGAGTAAGGCTTGAGCGGAGTGAATGGATGATCATAACATTGCTGGGGATCCTTAGATCAGGAGGCGCCTACGTACCTGTCGACCCGGAATATCCGCAGGAGCGGGTAGATTATATAATGGAGGATAGCCGGTGCAGGGTGCTGATCGATGAAGTTGAGCTGGAGCGGTTCAGGGGGTTACAGGCTAACTATAGCCGTGAGTGGAGCAGGGCGGAGATCGGGCCGGGCAATTTAGCCTATGTGATCTACACGTCGGGATCCACGGGTCGTCCGAAAGGGTGTATGCTGGAGTATGGAGGTGTTGTGAACCGGCTGGCGTGGATGTGGGAGCACTATGGATTTACGGAAGAGGATGTGATCCTGCAAAAGACGACATTCACCTTTGACGTATCGGTGTGGGAGTTATTCCTGCCGTTGTGTTGGGGAGCGCGGATGGTGTTGTGCAGGAGGGAGGATATTGGGTCGCCGGAGCGGTTACTGTCGCTGATAGAGGGGCAGGGGGTTACCTGTCTGCATTTTGTGCCGGGGATGTTAAATGCGTTTATAGGGGCATTATTCGACCGGGAAGATATAGGTGAGAGGCTGAAGAGCCTGCGCAGAGTGATCACCAGCGGGGAGGCCTTGCCGGTAAAGACGGTGATGGACTGGTATTCCAGGCTGGGGGTAGTGATCCATAATCTGTATGGGCCGACGGAGGCGTCGGTGGATGTGAGCTATTATGCGACATCGGAGCTGGATACGAGAATACCGATAGGGCGTCCGATCTGGAATACGCAGCTGTATATCATGGGCAGGGGAGGTCAGCTGCAGCCGATGGGTGTAGTAGGAGAGATAGGGATAGGAGGAGACGGGCTGGCGCGGGGTTATTTGAACCGTCCGGAGCTGACGGAGGAGAAGTTTGTGGGCAATCCGTTCAGGGCGGGAGAGCGGATGTACCGGACGGGAGATCTGGGGCGGTGGCTGCCGGATGGGAACATTGAGTTTATCGGCCGGGTGGACGACCAGGTGAAGGTAAGGGGTTACCGGATAGAGCTGGGAGAGATAGAGAAAGTCTTGTCCGGTCATCCGATGGTGGCAGCGGCGGTGGTGGTAGCGCGGCCGAATCAGTATGGAGAAAAGGAATTGGTAGCCTATATAACAGGTAAGGAGGCCTTGCAGGCGGCGGATCTGCGTGCCTATCTTGGGAGATCATTGCCGGCATACATGGTGCCGGGCCAGTATGTACAGTTGGAGGAGCTGCCAGTCACCTCCAGCGGGAAGGTGGACCGGAGGCGTTTACCGGCCCCGGAAGGATCGGGCCTAACACCCGGCGCCGAATATATCGCTCCCCGTAATGAGATGGAAAGGAAATTTGTAGCAATCTGGGAGAAACATCTGGGGCGGGAAAAGATCGGCATACGGGATAGCTTCTTTGACCTTGGAGGGGATTCCATAAAGGTGCTACGGGTAAAGGCGGAACTACGCAAGGAGCTGGCGCTGGATATTCCCGTCACAGCGATATATAAAAATAATACGATCGAGGATATCATAGCCGATGTTGTTCAAAACAGGCTTGAGCTGGAAGAGAAAAGCGCGCAGTTAAAGGAAAAGGAAATTCTGGAAAGGACGGCTATGGAAGAGCTGAAGGTCCGTATACTAGAGTCGGGCGTCTTTGTGGATAAGGCCAATATAGAGGATATCTACCAGATGAGCGCTATTGAAAAAGGGATGTTGTTCGGATCAATTTTGAATGACGGGCTCTATGTTTACCATGACCAGTTTGTCTATCGACAGGTGTTTGCCGACTTCGATATCCGGCGATTTGAACGGGCAATGCAATTACTGGTCGATAAACATCCGGCGTTGAGAACAAGCTATAATCCGGGTGACCTTGAGACAGAAGTACGGATAGTTCATAAGAAAGTACCTGTACGAGTACAATATAAGGACATTTCAACGGTCCAGCGGGAACAGCAGGAGGATCTGCTTCGGGATTATGCAAGTGATGAACTACAAATCCCGTTCGATATTTCCCTGGCGCCGTTATGGAGAATGACGGTATTCGATCTGGGCAGGAATGAACTGGCATTTGTCTGGCAATTCCATCACGCTATCCTGGACGGTTGGAGCAATGCGTCTTTTATAACGGAGTTAAATAACCTCTACCTTACGCTGGGGGAGGACAGCTCATATAAGCCGGAGAAATTGCAGGCAACCTACAAGGATTTTATCGTTCAGCATCAAATCGATCAAAAAGATATACAGGTACGGAGTTTCTGGGAAAGAGAATTGTCGGGTCACTCACGATTGGATCTGTTTTCAACAGAAGATACGCTTGACAGATATTCATCTACAGCAGAGGGCCATCTCCTGAAAAAAATAGAGGATACAGCCGCTGCATTAAATACCACTGTCAGGGTAATATCCTTATGCGCCTATCTTTATATGTTGAAGGCATTGAATTATGATAGTGAGATACTGATCGGCCTTGTGACGAATACCCGGCCGGATTGTGAAGACGGCGATAAGGTACTGGGTTGCTTCCTGAATTCCGTACCATTGAAAGCACAGGTAGAGGGGGGTGAAACATGCGCCGGATTTATTAGCCGGATAACTAAAAAGCTGGTGGAATTAAAGGATTATGAAAGGATGAGCCTGTCCGAGATCTCCCGGCTGCATATCGGGAGAAAAGAGGCGGGCAACCCTTTCTTTGATGTCCTGTTTAATTTTGTCGATTTTCATATATACAGATCGATTAAAAACGGCAGCGATAAAGCAAATCTATTTTCCGGTTGGGAGCGTACCAACACCTATCTTGACTGTACGATAAGTCTGGCGGAAGGGCAGTACAATATGAGCTTTACTTTGACAAAAAAGCTTGTGTCCGGATTTACCATTGAAAAAATTGCAAAACTGTATTCTACTATACTGAACTACATAGTTGAAGTTCCCGGTCGAACACTTAATGAGCTGGAGTTGATAGATCCGTCGGAGAAGAAGAAGCTATTGACCGTATTCAACGATACGGCGGCGATATATCCGAGAGAGAAGACGCTGGTGGATCTTTTTGAGGAGCAGGTGAGGAAGTGGCCTGACAGGACGGCGCTGGTATTTGAGGGGAGATCGTACAGCTATGGGGAGCTGGGCGAGAGGTCCGGTCAGCTGGCGGGGTATCTGCGGGAGAGGTATGAGGTCATGCCGGACGATCTGGTGGGAGTAAGGCTTGAGCGGAGTGAATGGATGATCATAACATTGCTGGGGATCCTTAGATCAGGAGGCGCCTACGTACCTGTCGACCCGGAATATCCGCAGGAGCGGGTAGATTATATAATGGAGGATAGCCGGTGCAGGGTGCTGATCGATGAAGTTGAGCTGGAGCGGTTCAGGGGGTTACAGGCTAACTATAGCCGTGAGTGGAGCAGGGCGGAGATCGGGCCGGGCAATTTAGCCTATGTGATCTACACGTCGGGATCCACGGGTCGTCCGAAAGGGTGTATGCTGGAGTATGGAGGTGTTGTGAACCGGCTGGCGTGGATGTGGGAGCACTATGGATTTACGGAAGAGGATGTGATCCTGCAAAAGACGACATTCACCTTTGACGTATCGGTGTGGGAGTTATTCCTGCCGTTGTGTTGGGGAGCGCGGATGGTGTTGTGCAGGAGGGAGGATATTGGGTCGCCGGAGCGGTTACTGTCGCTGATAGAGGGGCAGGGGGTTACCTGTCTGCATTTTGTGCCGGGGATGTTAAATGCGTTTATAGGGGCATTATTCGACCGGGAAGATATAGGTGAGAGGCTGAAGAGCCTGCGCAGAGTGATCACCAGCGGGGAGGCCTTGCCGGTAAAGACGGTGATGGACTGGTATTCCAGGCTGGGGGTAGTGATCCATAATCTGTATGGGCCGACGGAGGCGTCGGTGGATGTGAGCTATTATGCGACATCGGAGCTGGATACGAGAATACCGATAGGGCGTCCGATCTGGAATACGCAGCTGTATATCATGGGCAGGGGAGGTCAGCTGCAGCCGATGGGTGTAGTAGGAGAGATAGGGATAGGAGGAGACGGGCTGGCGCGGGGTTATTTGAACCGTCCGGAGCTGACGGAGGAGAAGTTTGTGGGCAATCCGTTCAGGGCGGGAGAGCGGATGTACCGGACGGGAGATCTGGGGCGGTGGCTGCCGGATGGGAACATTGAGTTTATCGGCCGGGTGGACGACCAGGTGAAGGTAAGGGGTTACCGGATAGAGCTGGGAGAGATAGAGAAAGTCTTGTCCGGTCATCCGATGGTGGCAGCGGCGGTGGTGGTGGCGCGGCCGAATCAGTATGGAGAAAAGGAATTGGTAGCCTATATAACAGGTAAGGAGGCCTTGCAGGCGGCGGATCTGCGTGCCTATCTTGGGAGATCATTGCCGGCATACATGGTGCCGGGTCAGTATGTACAGTTGGAGGAGCTGCCAGTCACCTCCAGCGGGAAGGTGGACCGGAGGCGTTTACCGGCCCCGGAAGGATCGGGCCTAACATCCGGCGCCGAATATATCGCTCCCCGTAATACAACGGAAGAGAAGCTTGCCGCTATCTGGCGGGAAATATTAGGAAAAGAAAAAGTGGGTATAAAAGACGATTTCTTCGAGTCAGGCGGCCATAGCTTAAAAGCCATTCGTCTGGTCAGCCAGGTACAGAAAGTCTTCGATGTAAAATTAACCTTGAGGGAACTCTATAGCGATCCTACCATTGAGAGTATGGCAACAGATCTTGATGCCCTGTTATGGGTAAAAGCCTCTGGCCACACCGAGCAGCAAGACCTCGATATTGAAAGCCTCGTTTTCTAAAAGAATACAACTAACACATAAGATAATTTCATCGTATGGATAGTATTAAGAACATCCTTCTTGAATTGCAGGAGCTTAATGCCCGGATCTCCGTTGTCGGCGATACCTTGAAAATAGACTCTGCAAAAGGCGTGATCGGTGAGCGGCTGAAACTGCTCATCAGGGACAATAAAGAAAGTCTTATAAGTTATATCCACCGGGCAAGAAGGACGGATCATGGACTTATTCCTGTATCGGCCGTCCAGCCGGATTATCCCTTGTCTTTCTCCCAATACAGGTTGTGGCTGATAGATCAGATGAGTATCGGTAAGACATCCTATAACATGCATGGTGTTTACAGATTCGAAGAGGATATTGACCTGGCTCTCTTTGAAAAGACTGTAAGAAGGCTGATCGAAAGGCATGAGATCCTTCGTACAGTCTTTATCGAGATGGATGGTGTCCCAAGACAAAAGTTGATCGGAATAGAACACCTGGCTATCGACATCGAAGAGATAGACCTTTCCGGGGAAAAAGATCCCGGACGGGTACTGGCTGATATTAAACATAAAATGTTCAACCATGAGTTTCAGCTGGATCTATGGCCTCTCTTCCGGGTCTGCCTTATACGGGAGAAAGGGACCTGCAGTCTGATATATTGTATGCACCATATCATCAGTGATGGATGGTCGATGGAGATCTTTGTAAGGGATCTGCTGGCTATTTACCGGTCAGAGTTGACAGGGTATCCGGTGTCATTACCCACGCTGAGGATACAATATAAAGATCATGCCGGCTGGCAAAACGACCTGCTGGTAAACAAGGACCTGGATGGTCAGAAAGAATATTGGCTGTCTCAGCTTGGCGGTGTGCTGCCGAATTGGAGATTACCTTATGATTACGAGACGCAGGCTGCGGCGACCTATAATAATGCTACATATTTTGAATTGTATATCGATCAGCAGCTGAAGGATGAAATAAATACATTCCTGACGAGCAGAAAGATCAGTTTTTTTGCATTGTTCCTGGCCTGCTTTAAGGTCGTGGTAAACCGGTTGACGGGAGAGACCGATATAACCATTGGCATACCTGTCGCTAACAGGGATCATGACGATGTGAAGGACCTGATAGGGTTCTTTCTGAATACCCTGATGTTAAGGGACAGACTCGATATCAACAGCTCGTTCGAGGCCTTCCTGAATGGGGTGAGTGATACATTGCTGAATAGCCTGGAAAATCAATCCTATCCATTCGAGAAGCTATTGGAGATACTGAACGTTAAAAGAGACTATCGTCATTTCCCCATCAGCTCCGTGTTCTTAAATATGCTGAACTTCTCTTCTTCGGGAGCAGAAGTCATGAGTGATCTTTCTCCGAGGCATGGAGAAGATGTTTTTCCGGCGAAATTCGATATGGAATGCTATTTCAGGGAATTCGCCAACGGTATATCGATCAGGTGTGAATACAAGACCGGTCTGTTTAAGCCAAAGACGGTAGAGTACTGGATGAACGAGTTCGTTTCCGCGGTGCGACAGGTTATAAAGGAACCAGCGCTTCCAATAAAGCGTATCAGGATTTTCGAGAAACCGCCTTTTAAGAGAAATATGGCTGTGCCTGCCAATCCTTTCGATGGGTTTAACAAAGAAGATATCGAACAGTCCATAGTTTCCAGGTTTGAGGAGATGGCGGAAAAATATCCCGGGAACACCGCTGTCAACCAGGATGACAGACATTTTACCTATTCGGCATTAAATGCATTAGCCAATGGCCTTGCTGATAAAATAGTTTCCATCACCGGATCGAAAGGAAATAATATCGCATTGTTGCTGGAGCATGGTGTCAATGCGATCATAGGAATGCTGGGGGTATTAAAATCGGGCAACGTATACGTGCCCATGGACCCCCATCTCCCGGAGGAAAGGATCCGGTATATACTCGAAGATACCGGCTGCAGTCTGGTCATCGTATCCCGTGAAACAGCTCGGACAGCCACGGAGTTTTCAAAGCACCTTGGTGGAACCGGGGTGATCGATATTGCTGAAGGGATAGCGACGCGAATGGATAACATGGGGATAACAATACATCCCCGGGATAAGGCATATATCCTGTATACATCCGGATCGACAGGCAGACCGAAAGGTGTTGTTCAGATCCACAGGAACGTATTGCATTACATAAGGGTATATACAAATAATCTGCACATCGATGCAACCGACAGGCTTAGCCTGCTTGCTCCTTATACTTTTGATACTTCTGTTTTAAGCGTCTATGGAGCATTGCTGAATGGAGCGGCCCTGTATTCGTATGACCTGAAGAAGGCCGGCGTCGGGGGCCTGGGGGAATGGATACAGGTCAATAAAGCTTCCGTCATTCATATGGTGCCTACTATTTTCCGCTACTTTACAGCCGGGCTGAGGGCCGAGATCTTTAAAAATGTACGACTGGTGGCGTTAGGCGGGGAAGCTATTTTCAGGTCCGACTTTGAGAAATTTAAAACCCATTTTTTGCCGGGGGCGCTCCTGGTCAATTCTTATGGACCGACGGAAGCCAGCAACGTTTTTTTCAATGCCCTCGATCACAACAGCGATCTGACTGCAAAAGATATTCCCCTGGGTTTCCCTGTCCATGATACACAAGTGTATCTATTGAATGAGCATAATGAACAATTGGGCCTGTACCAGGTAGGAGAGATAGTGTACAAGAGTGACTATCTGGCGTTAGGCTATTTAAATAAAGATGAGCAAACGAGGGTCGTATTTACGACAGACCCGATAACGAATGAGGGAAGGGTTTACCGGTCGGGCGATTTTGGCAGAATGTTGCCAACGGGCGAAGTCGAATTTGCCGGAAGAAAGGACAATCAGATCAAATTGAATGGCCAAAGGATCGAGCTTTCCGAGATCGAGCAAAATTTGTTGAAGATACCGGGAATTCATGAAGCCATTGTGTTGATGAAGTCAATAAATAACCAGGACAGGCTGGTAGCATATCTGCGAACCGAGTTCGTCATGGACCAGGACATTATCAGGCAGAAACTGAGTAAAGTATTGCCGCTGTATATGATCCCTGGTATTTACCTTTTTATTGACAGGTTCCCATTGACCCCGACAGGCAAGATCAGCAGGTTGGATTTGCCGGAGCCAATGGAAAAAGACACACTGGGCATTCAATTTACCGGGCCACGGAATACAATAGAGCAGAAATTAGCCGCTATCTGGCAGGAAATATTAGGCAGGGAGAAGATAAGTGTAAAGGATGACTTCTTTGAGTCAGGTGGCAATAGTTTAAAAATGACCCGCCTTGTAAGCCAGATCCATAAGGAATGGGAAGTCAGGCTGTCCTTAAAAGACCTGTTCTTTATGCCTGTGCTGGAAGACCAGGCACGAGCAATAAAGGAGGCCGTAAAGACCTCATATATTACCATTCCACTTGCTGGGGGAGGGAATGATTATCCGTTGTCATCGTCGCAACGGCGGTTGTGGGTATTGAGCCAGGTGGACAGGGAGGGTAATGTTGCGTATAATATGTGGGGC
>Ga0268264_10000432_pt1 | contig 58080 bp, 51 predicted proteins | sample KBSSwiS32_FD_190357 | JGI IMG/M metagenome (GOLD analysis project Ga0268264, IMG submission 190357) | Switchgrass rhizosphere microbial communities from Kellogg Biological Station, Michigan, USA - KBS Switchgrass S3-2 (SPAdes) (version 2) | ecosystem: Host-associated > Plants > Roots >... | reverse complement strand
GCTCTCGGCGAAGAGGTCGATCTGCTCCTGCGTGACGGTGTGCCACTGGGAGTAGCCCAGGTGCTCGCCGACCGCCTTCTCGAGGTCATCGGTGCCATGGAAGGTCTTCACGCGACCGGTCCTCCTGCGACGTAGAGAACCTGTCCCGAGACGAACCCAGCGGACTCACTGACGAAGAACGCGACAGCGTTGGCCACGTCAGCCGGAAGCCCGGAGCGGTTGACCGGGATCTGGGCGACGATGGCGTCTCGGAACTCGTCGAAGGAGACCCCGAGACGTTCTGCGGTGGCCGCCGTCATGTCCGTCTCGATGAACCCGGGTGCTACCGCGTTGACTGTCACACCGAACTTGCCCAGCTCGATCGCAAGGCCCTTGGTGAGGCCCTGCAGGCCGGCCTTGGCTGACGAGTAGTTCGCCTGCCCGCGATTGCCGAGGGCGGACGTACTCGACAGGTTCACGATCCGTCCCCAGCCTCCCTTGGTCATGTAGCCCTGGACGGCACGGCTCATCAGGAAGGAGCCCCGCAGGTGCACGGCCATCACCGAGTCCCAGTCGTCGAGTGACATCTTGAAAAGCAGGTTGTCGCGGAGGATCCCGGCATTGTTCACCAGGACGACCGGAGGCCCGAGCTCATCGGCTACCCGGGACACAGCGAGCTCGACAGCGGACTCATCGCTGACATCGACTGCCAAAGCCAGCCCGCGCCCACCCTCCCGCGCGATGTCGTCCACCACGGCCGTGCACCCGGCTTCGTCCACGTCGAGCACGCCGATCGCCCAGCCCTGGGCCGCCAGGTGCCGGGCGACACTCGCCCCGATGCCTCGGGCAGCACCGGTCACGATCGCGCTGGTCGGATGGTCCTCAGTGGTCATGCGTGGCTCCTGTTGGTAACGCGGGGAGTCGCCGTCTGCTCCGCCGCTTCGTTGTTGGTGCAGTAGCTGTCCGGCCACACCAGCGCTGCGGTGGGCACGGTGATCACCGTCGGCCCGCCTCGAGGCTGAGACCCCCGTCGACGACAAGCGTCTGCCCGGTCATCCACGCGGCGTCCTCGGACAAGAGGAACGCGACCACCCCGGCGACGTCGTCGGGCTCTCCCAACCGCCTGAGCGGATAGGACTCGCTCTCGTCCTCCTCACGCCCTTCGTACAGCGCGACGGAGAACTGGGTCTTGACGACAGCGGGTGCCACGGCGTTGACCCTGACGCCGGGTCCGAGCTCCACGGCCAAGACTCCGGTCAGCGCGTTCAGCATCGCCTTGGTGGCGCCGTAGAACCCGATGTCGGGCGCACTCCTGACGCTCGACAGCGACGACACGTTGACCACGGAGCCGCCGTGGTCTGCCATCGATGCGGCATGCACACCTTGGATCCAGGCCAGGGCGGCGAGGCAGTTGACCTCGAACGTCTTGCGGCCCACGTCGAGGTCCAGGCTCATCAGCGGACCGTACGACGGGTTGATCCCTGCGTTGTTCACGAGGAAGTCGATGCGGCCGAACGACTCGAGCGCACGATCGATCACCCTGTTCCGGTGCTCCGGGTCGTCGACCCTGCCCGCAATGGCCAGTGCATGCGCGGGTCCTCCAAGCTGGGCGACCGCTTGATCGAGAGACGCCTGTCCACGGCCGGTGACGACGACCCTGGCACCGGCGGCGACCAGGCGCTCAGCGATCCCCAAGCCGATGCCTCGACTTCCGCCGGTGATGATCGCCGTGCGCTCTTCGAACTGGAGGGTCAAGACAGTCGCTCCAGCACCATTGCCATGCCTTGTCCGCCACCCACGCACATCGTCTCGAGACCGACCTGCTTGTCATGCCACTGCAGCGAGTTGATGAGCGTGCTGGTGATGCGGGCGCCCGTCATTCCGAACGGGTGGCCGACGGCGATGGCGCCACCGTTGACGTTCAGCTTGTCGTCGTCGATCCCGAGCTGGCGTGCCGACGGGATCACCTGGGCGGCGAAAGCCTCATTGATCTCGACCAGGTCGACGTCCTGGATCGTCATGCCCGCCAGGGCCAATGCGCGTTGGGAGGCCTCCACCGGACCCAGTCCCATGATCTCGGGCGAGAGTCCCGAGACCCCGGTGCTCACGATCCGGGCCAGGGGCTCGAGACCGAGGTCTCGAGCCTTCCGGGCGGACATGACCACGAGGGCGGCGGCGCCGTCGTTCAACGGGCAGCAGTTCCCAGCGGTCACCGTCCCGTCCGGGCGGAACACAGGCTGCAACCGGCTGAGTAACTCGAGCGCCACGCCGGGGCGCGGACCATCGTCACTGCTCACGACCGTCCCGTCGGCGAGGGTCACCGGCGTGATGTCACGTCGCCAGAACCCTGATCCGATGGCGTGTTCTGCCCGGTTCTGGCTCCGCGCTGCGAAGGCGTCCTGCTCGGCCCGGGTCACCCCTGCCCACTGCGCGACGTTCTCCGCCGACTGACCCATGGCGATGTAGAGGTCGGGCAGGCGACCTCCCAGCCGCGGGTCGACCCAGGTCTGACCACCCGCCGCGAGCTCATCTGTGCGGGCCTGGGCCTCGGCGAAAGCCTCGTTCTGGCCCTCCACGTTGTCCGCCAACCCGTTGAAGAAGCGGCTCACCGTTTCGACGCCGGCCGAGATGAAGACCTCTCCCTCACCGGCCTTGATCGCGTGCAGCGCCATCCGTGTGGTCTGCAGGCTGCTCGAGCAGTACCGGTTGACCGTCACCCCCGGCACGTGGTCCATGCCCGTGAGGACAGCGACGGCGCGTCCGAGGTTGTTGCCCGCCTCGCCGGCGGGCTGAGCGCACCCCAGCACCAGGTCGTCGATCTCCTGAGTGTCGAGCTCGGGGACCTGCGCCAGGGCGGCAGTGACCATTCGAGCGGCGAGGTCGTCGGGGCGGAGGTCCTTGAGTGAACCCTTGTTCGCGCGCCCGATGGGCGAGCGGGCGCTGGCGACGATCACTGCCTCTGGCATGGAGCGCTCCTTCTTGGGACGTCGAGCGGACAGAGGAGGCGGGGCGCGTGCAGCGCCCCCGGCTCGAACTGAGGCTCAGTTGTGTCTCAAGAGGCGTGACGACCGCACACCTCCAAGACCGTCATGTCATCGCAGCAACTCTAGACGGATCCGAGTAGAAAGTCGACGCCATGTTATTTGCTCCAAATCATGCGCCCCGCTGTGGGCGGCCGAGGTGCGCACCCGCTGCTTTGGGGGCCATCTAGAAAAATCTGGTGTTTGATTATTCGAATCGCCTCTTGCTAGCGTCCTCATCGGAGGCCTCGCACTCGAGGCTGACATCCTGCGGAGAGGCACGAAGATGAACCAGTACTTGGAGAACTTGAGGGCGTGCTTGGCAACCATGAAGGCCATGCACGACGAGGAGCAGGACCCGCGCCGCAAGGCCATCGCCGCGAACTACCTGCGCCACGTGGCGCTCGAGCTGTCGGGGCAGGGCGACAAGGTCCTCCAGCCCGACATGACGGTCGAGGAGCCGGTCTACCGAGTCAGTACGGGGGCGGGTCTGACCGTCTTCGACGGCATGGACCGGGTGAAGACGTTTTACGACGGCGTCAATGCAGGCGTGCAGACGATCCAGGACCAGACGTGCTGGGTGAACGACTGGGGTATCGCGTCCTACTACACGGCCATCTTGTTCAAGATGGGCAAGCAACTGGCGTCGGAAGGGGTCGACGCCGGCAAGGCGGATGACACCATGTACGCCGTGCACCTGCCGATGGCGATGTTCTGGAACTTCGACGAGGGCGAACGGCTGATCGGTGAGCACGTGTACCTCCTGGATACCCCCGAGCTCCGCGAGCTCGCAGAAGGCGAGATGTTCGAGGTTGCCGAGCTCCACGAAGTAGCGAGCTCGTTCCTCTGAGCCAGACGGCCCTGCACCGTCGCCTGCTCCACGCCGCCTCCTGGTGAGCCAGGAGGCGGTTTCGCGTCCGCAGACCTCTCGCGCCCGTGCTGAGGCCGGTAGGGCAGACCAGGGCCTCGCCGTCAGCGGGCCGGTCCGCAAGGACCGAGGGCAGTAGGGCAGACCAGGGCCCCGCCGTCAGCTGGCCGGTCAGCCAGGACCGAGGGCGGGGCCGTCGTCGATGTCAGCTGTCGGCTCGCGGCCAGTTGTAGACCCTCCGCGCGTTGAGCTCCACGATCTTGCGTGCCTCATCGTCCGGAACGTCGGCGAGCGAGGCCTCGAGCAGCTTGCGGGTATCCGGCCAGTTGCTGTCGGAGTGCGGGTAGTCACTCTCGAACATGATCTGGTCCACCCCGATCCGGTGGCGAGCCTCGATGCCGGCGTCGTCGTAGATGAAGCAACCGAAGATGTGGTCCTTGAACACTTCCGACGGCGGGATCTCCCGGTTGATGTCGTTGTACCAGCGATGGCGGTCCCACACGTAGTCGATGCGCTCCAGCAGATAGGGCATCCACCCGATCCCGCCCTCGGACAGCGCGAACCGCAGCGTGGGGAACTTGTGGAACATGCGCGAGGTCAGCATCTGCGTCATGGCGAACGCCGAGTTGAGGCCCATGACGGTGATGCGGTTGATGTTCACGCCCCCACCATGCCCACCCTCGGGCGGGATCATGTCCGAAGCACCCGTGCTGCCGAAGTGGACCGAGACCGCCATGTCCACCTCCACGGTGGCCGCGAACAGAGGGTCCCAGTGGTCGGTGTGGTACGAGGGGAAGCCGCGCATGTGCGGGAGCTCCAGGAACGAGTAGGTCCGGGCGCCCTTCTCGGCGGTCCGGTACAGCTCCTTGACCGACGCGTTGATGTCCCAGTACGGCAGGATGACCACGGGGATCTGACGGCCCGGCGCCGAGGCGCACCACTCGTCCAGGATCCAGTCGTTGTATGCCCGCGTGCACGCCTCCGCCAGTTCCATGTCGGAGGACTCCTCGAACACGCGACCCGCGAAACCAGGCATGTTCGGGAAGGCGACCTCTGCCCAGACACCTTCGATATCCATGTCCTTGAGGCGCTCGTTGATGTCGTGACAACCGGGCCGCATGTCGTCGTAGGTGCGTGGCTCGACGCCGAACTCCTCGCGCGGCTTGCCGGCCACCGCGTTCAGGGCGAAGTTGCCGGCCTTCTTGCCCTCGTAGATCCACCAGTCGTTTCCGTCGTCCAGACGCTCGATGCGCGGGATCGCGTCTCCGAACTTCGACGGGACCCGGTCCAGCCACACCCGTGGGTGCTCGATGACGTGATCGTCAACGGAAATGATCTGTGCGTCGTGCGGCAACGGCATTGTCAACACCTCTTGTGTGTGGTGGTTCAGGGACTTGACGGATGGAACGGATGGAATGCTGGAACGTGGAGTCCGTGTGGCCGGTCCGGGCGGCTGTCGGTCAGTCCGAGGCGGGCAGCGGCTTGGCGTCCTTGGTCACCATCAGCTCCCCGGCCACGGAGAGCGGACCGGCGCCCGGCTTGGTGCAGAGGACCTCGATGCCGAACGTCTCGTTGACATACCGCTTGCCGAGCAGGACGTCGGGGACGCTCGCGGGTGAGACCGGCGGTGCGACGGGAGTGGAGGACTCCATTAGCTCCATCGGCTCACCCCCGCACTCGAGTCCGACTGCTGCGGTGGGTGGGCGGACGACCACGAGCTCGACGCCTCCGCGGTTGCTGCGCCAGCGAGAGCCGACCTTGATCGACATTGCACACATCACCTTTCTCAGACGTTGAACGCCGGTGAGGTTCCGCGGTCGGGGCTCGTCCGCGACGCCGCGGCAGATCGTCGCCGCTCTCGGGTGGGTTCCCAACGGGGCACCTGTTCCGGATCGGACCTGCCGCCGAGGCAGGTCGACGGTGACATTATCCGTACCGAGTTCGGAAAACAAGGCTCCCTCGATGCCGCGCCGGGCTCCGTCACTCGGTCACGCCCACCCGCCGGGATCGCCCGGCAGGCGCAGCGACGCACGTGGACACCGCACGAGTCGATAGCGACACATAGGGTGGTCTGGCAGCCGCGACGACGAAGAGGGCGTGACCATTGCAACCAGGACCGGGCCGCCCCCGGGCAACGACGCCTGAGAGAATTCTCGAGATCGCGCAGGAGCTCTTCGTCACACGCGGCTACGCCGAGACCTCCATGACGCAGATCGCCGAGGCGGCCGGTGTCAGCCGCACGACGCTGTTCGCCTACTTCGGCGCGAAGAGCGACCTGATATGGCGTGACTTCGACCTGAACTTCGGGGCTTTGGCCCGATCCCTTGAGTCCCGGCCGCTCGACGAGGAGATCGCGATCTCGGTCCTCACTGCCCTCGTGGAGGTGCAGATCATGGGGCCTGAGCGTCGGGCCCTCGTGGCTCGCCGGTGGGAGCTGATCGACAAGACTCCCGATCTGCGCATCGCCACCGCTGAGCGGACCGCGCGCTATGCCGACGTGCTCGCGCAGTTCATCGCTGACCGCCGTGGCGAGCCCGTCAGCGCCTTCCTTCCCCAGGTCGTGGCGCACGCCGCGCTCTCCGCGTCGGTGGCGGCCAGTCGCTGCTGGGCGGTGAGTGAGGTGGCAGAGCCCCTGGCCGACTGGATAGGACATGCGCTGAGCCCGCTTCTCGACGGATACCGCGCACCGCTCGAGGAGGGGCGTCGCGTCGGGCCGAGGCCGACCGGCGGACCCAGCTCGACCCGTCCCCGCGATCTTTCCCACCGGCCGGGCACGGTGACCGAGGCGACGTGAACGGACTGCCGCCAGCCCCGTCGGTCCGAGATGTCCAGGGCCTACCAGGTGGACGAAGAAGATGGCGCCGGGTTACGGTAGGCGTGCGCTCGTGTCGAGCCAGCCGGAGTGGCGATTGAACGAACTGCTGAGTGGCAGGGACAGGAGCGTCCGTGTACCAGGTCCTGGATGGCGTCAAGGTCGTGGAAGCAGCTGGTTACCTCTTCGTGCCGGTGGCCGGGGCGATCCTCGCGGACTGGGGCGCCGAGGTGATCAAAGTCGAGCACCCGCTGACCGGCGATCCCTACCGGGGCCTGAGGAACGACTACGTCAAGCCAGGGATGCCCAACCCGATGCTGGAGCTCCCCAACCACGGGAAGCGCAGCCTCGGCCTGGACCTGGCGACGTCGGAGGGCCGGGAGCTCATGTACGAGCTCCTCGCCGATGCAGACGTCTTCCTCACCAGCTTCATGCGGGAGCCGTTGCAGCGGCTCCAGCTGGACTACGACAGTGTCCGCCGGGTGAACCCGCGAATCGTCTACGCGCGCGGGAGCGGGTACGGCACCAGTGGCCCCGACGCTGACCGGCCCGGCTTCGACTCCGCGGCTTGTTGGGCCCGGGGCGGCCTGATGTGGCGGATGACCCCGCCCGACGCCGAACGTCCGGCGAACCAGCCCGGTTCGGTTGGTGACCTCACGGGCGGGTTGTCCGTGGCACTCGGCGTTTCGGCTGCCCTCTTCAAGCGGGAACGCACCGGATCGGGCGAGCAGGTCGACGTCTCCCTGTACGGGGTCGGCATGTACATCAGCTCGCAGGGCCTTGGTGCGGCCAACATCGGCCTGGACCACAGCACGTCAGGCCCGACGGCGTTGCGCAACCCGCTCGTCAACTCCTACCGGACCGCCGACGACCGCTGGCTCACGCTGTGCATGATTCAGCCCGACCCTTACTGGGCGGACTTCTGCGCACACGTCGACCGCGTCGACCTGACGGACGATCCCCGCTTCAAGACCATCGACGTCCGAGACGCCCACGCCGAGGAGCTGGTGGCCATCCTCGCGGATGTCTTCGCCCGCCGCACCTTGACCGAGTGGCGCGCGGCACTTGCCACGCTCAAGGGTGTCTGGGACCCAGCTCTCAGCGCCCGGGAGATCGTCGAGGACCCTCAGGTGGTCGCGAACGGGCTCTTCCCCGCGGTCCTGGACGGCGACGGATCTCCTCTGACGACGCCGGACGGCACGGTGTTCCGGTCGATGACGGCGCCCGTGCAGTTCGGCGGGCAGCCGGTCGGACCACTCCAGAGGATGCCGGAGGTCGGTCAGCACACCGAGGAGATCCTCCTCGAGCGGGGTCTCGACTGGGAACGCATCGGAGAACTGAAGGCCGCCGGCGTCATCACCTGAGTCGCGCGCCGTGCTCGTCGGCACGCGCCACTCGAACCAGCTCGCGAACAAGAGGTCCACGTGAACCCACGCCCATGTCCAGACTGCCCCCCGACTGCCGAGGTTGGAGGCGCGAGGGCGGAGTCCCAGGTGCCGACCGCCATCCGGGACCGGAGCGGGAGGCCGTGATGAGCGTGTCGTTGCTGCTGGACATGGCGGTCGGGGCGCATCCCGACCGAGTCCTGGTCGGAGATCGTCGCGATGGGCTGACCGCGACCGATCTCAGCGCGGCGGCGGCGGCAGCCGCCGCCGGCTTCCTGCGTGCTGGTGCGGGCTCCGTCGGCTATCTGGGGCCGCACGGCCCCGACATGACGGTCGCGCTGTTCGGCGCTGCTCGCGCGGGCATCCCACTGGTCCCGCTGAACTTCCGCCTGGCCCAAGATCGGCTCGAGCGGCTCGTGGCACGGCTCGAGTGCCCGGTGGTGATGACAGACCACCCGACGCTCTGGGGCGCGACAGGCTGGCCGGTGCTCGATCTCGCGGACTGGCGGACCAGTCTCTCCGAGCACCTCTCCACAGAGGAGGTCGCCGAGCTGGCTGGCGATGCGATGGACGACGCCGTGGCAGCGTTGATCTACACGTCAGGGACGACGTCCGAGCCCAAGGGCGCCATTCTCCGACACCGACATCTCGTCGCGTACGTGTTGCAGACGGTCGACCTGGGCTCCGCCGGCGCCGAGGAGGCGTTGCTTGTCAGTGTCCCCCCGTACCACATCGCTGGCATCGGAACAGTGCTGACGAACGTCTTCGCTGGGCGGCGACTCGTCTTTCTGCCTCAGTTCGAGGCAGCGCAGTGGCTCACCCTTGCCGAAGCCGAGCAGGTGACGCACGCGATGGTGGTGCCGACGATGCTCGCGCGGATCGTCGAAGCGCTTACTGCATCTCCACGGCGCCTTCCGCACCTGCGCTCCATCGCTTACGGGGGCGCCCGCATGCCGTCGACCATCCTGCGACGAGCCCTCCGGTTGCTGCCCCACGTAAGTTTTACCAATGCCTACGGGCTGACCGAGACCAGCTCGACCGTTGCGGTGCTCGGGCCGGAGGATCATCGCGCAGCACTCGCCTCCACTGATCCCGCTGTGCGGGCACGCCTCGGCTCTGCGGGACGGCTCGCGCCCGGCGTAGAGGGATCGATCCGCGACCCGCAGGGTCGACCGGCGCCCATCGGGGAGCTCTGGCTGCGGGGATCCCAGGTTGCGGGCGAGTACAGCGGCAGCGGCTCGACGCTGACCGAGGACGGTTGGTTCCGAACTCGTGACCGCGCCCGGTTCGACGCGGATGGATTCCTCTTCATTGAAGGTCGTGCCGACGACATCATCATCCGTGGTGGGGAGAACATCGCGCCCGCAGAGATCGAAGACGTGCTGGTCGAGCACCCGGAAGTCAAGGAGGTCGCCGTCATCGGCGTGCCAGACGAGGAGTGGGGCTCACGCATCGTGGCTGTCGTCGTCGCCCAGCCGTCGGCGTCGTTGGGCGGCGAGGAACTACGCGAGTGGGTGCGAGCCCGGTTGCGCGGTTCCCGCACCCCGGACGACGTGGTCTTCCGCGAGACGCTGCCCTACACGCCGACGGGGAAGCTGCTGCGCCGTGAGCTCGCCGCGTCGGTCATGTCTAGATGACCCGCCTGGGAGATGAGAGCACGCGTTCGTCGGAGTCTCTGGCCAGGCCGGCATCTTGCCAGTAACCTGGCGTCGAGTTTGTGGGAGGAACAAGCATGCGCTATGGACGCCGACGACCTGACATCGGGGAACTCGACTGCTGCGCGGGCTCGGCTTGATCAGCGTTCAGCACCATGCTCTACTTACGCGACGTAACGATCTCTGGGGAAGTTGATGGAGGCGAGTGAGCCGATGACCGGGACCAGTGTCAGCGATCAGGAGGTGTTCGACGCCTTCCCCGACGTCAACCTGACCTACGACAACATCGAGCACTTCCGGGGCCTTCTCCAGCACAAGCTGGTCATCAACCGCTGCGCAGACTGCGGGCATTGGATCTACCCTCTGCGACCCCTTTGCCCACAGTGCTGGTCGAGGGATGTCAACCCGACCGAGGTGTCGGGCGACGGAGTGCTCTACTACCAGACCACTCTCATGGAAGGGCGCCACATGCCCGGCTTCGAGCACCCGCACCTGACCGGCGGCGTGGAACTGGTGGAGCAAGCGGGGCTGCGCTATCTCGCACCCATCGTCGGTGTGGCGGGCGGAGAAGCCGTGGAGGACACCCCTGTCACGCTCGTCTGGCTCGACACCGCGGCCGGTCCCGTAGCAGGTTTCACTCCCAAGGCAGGTGAGTAGCTGTGGCTACCAGGTCGAACCCGATCCAGGACCAGGTCGCGATCGTCGGGGTCGGCGCCGCGCCGTACTCGCGCGACTCGCAACGAAGTCTGCTGGACCTCGGCCTCGAGGCAGCGGTGAACGCCATTCGAGATGCTGGAGTCGATCGGGACCAGATCGACGGCATCTGCGGCACCGGTCTGGGACTCGGCATCATGGTGACGCACGGCGCGGGCGCCTTGTCGTTGCAGGGAGCGCTCGGGATCCCCAGTCTGTCGTGGACCATGAACGGCTGGTTGGGGTCCCATCTGGTGTACGCGGCCAACGCCGTTTACTCCGGCGCCTGCGACTACTGCCTGATCGTGCAGGCCGAGCACCGGATCTCGGCGTGGTCCAGTGCGGCCAACCAAGACCCCTACCGGGTCCGCGCCAGCCGGTTCGGAGTGCACTCGACAGTCCCGAACGTTCACTACTCCGAAGGCTGGATCCACGGCGGGGAGTCCTATGCGGCTTTCGCGAATCGCTACATGCACGACTACGGCGCGACTCGCGAGGCGTTCGGTATGTTCGCGGTGAACAACCGTCAGTGGGCCTCGCAGAACCCCGCGGCGGTCAAGCGCACGCCGTTCACGATGGATGACTACTTCAACGCGCGCATGATCCGCACGCCTCTCGGCCTGCTCGACATGGATCTCCCGGTCGACGGAGCGGAGGCAATGGTCATCACCACCAGGGAGCGTGCGAAGGACCTGAGGCCGGATCCCGTTCTCCTCCACGCCATGAGTCTCGGTCAGGCGCCGGTCGCCGAATTCTACGAGAACGGGAACTGGGGGAAGCAAGCCCCGTGGAAAGCGTTCGAACACCTGTGGGCGCGGAGCGAGATCCAGGTGGAGGACGTGGACCTGTGGTATCCGTACGACGGTTACACACCCATCGCGCTCGCCTACACCGAGGCTGCCGGCTTCGCGCCGCTGGGGGAGGGATGGCAGATGCTGCAGGACGCGTGGAACCCCGAGGAGCAGAAGCTTGCGCTCCGCGGGCGCACGCGGGTCCAGACTGGCGGCGGCAGCCTGTCCCACGGTCGTGTAGGTGGGACGAACTACTACACCGAAGCGGTGCACCAACTGCGAGGAAACGCCGGTGAGGGCCGGCAGGTGGAGGGCGCCAAGACGGCGCTGTTCGGAATCGGAAGCTTCTTCCACGACCCGACAGCCATGCTGTTCCGAGTGGACTGATTCCGCCTCGCTCGGCTTTAGCCTCGCTCGGCTCGGTCCCTGCGGGACTCCGCTTCGTCTCCTGCGGTGCCGGATGGGGCACTGACGCGTGGCCGACCCGATTCCTGGTCCCGGATGATCCTGGTCAGGCCCGTCAGGAACTCTGCGATCTCCTCCAGCTGCGGGTCCCCGACGTCGCTCAGCAGGGTGCTGACCGTCGTAGCGGTCCGTTGTGAGCGCTGGCGATGGATCCGGCGTCCCTCGGCGGTTGCGCAGATGACCACGCCTCGCTTGTCCCCTTTCGCGATCCGACGTTCGACCAACCCGTCGTGGGCGAGTGCGTCAACCGTGCGAGTTGCGGTTGCGTTGGTCGTCAGCATGGCCGTGGCCAACGCCCCGAGTCGAAGGGGGCCTTCACTGACCACCAGGAACAGGGCAAGGGACTGCGTGTTCGTGAGGCGTCGGTCCCAGGGGTCGCCGAGCTCTCCGCCGGCTCGGACCATGAGGTGCATCAGCTCTTGGAGCGACTCCGAGATGAGTTGGGTGGCGGCGGCAGCCTCGTCGCCATGGTCACTCTTCGGCACGTCTCCATTGTCGCCTACCGGCTGGCGAATGGTCGGTCATGACGCCCACGTTCAGCGGGGCGCTGCCTAGGGATCGCGCGGGGCTCGTGATGGGCTCCGTGCGGTCAGGACTGCGACCCGATGAACCCCCCGATGAAGAGCCGCTCCATCGTCTCCGCCAGTTGGCTCGGGCTGGTGTGACGCTCGTTGCGCACGAACCTCCCGTAGGCGGCGGCCTCGTAGGCGATGGAGTGCAACTGTGCGACTGTCAAGAGGTCGAGATCTTCACGTGCGATGCCGCTCGCGACGCCGTGCTGGAGAACCTTCACCACCCGATCGATGAACTGAGCCCTCATCCCGTTCCACGCCGCGGCCATGTCCGTGCCGGGCTCTGCGAGCTCGAGCCACGCTCGGATCGAGCCGAGGTGCCTCTCATAGCAAGCCAGGTATGCCAACATCTGCGCCCTGAGACTCAGGCGCCCACCGTCCAGGGGAAGGTGTGACTCACGGATGATGGCTTCCTCGACCTCCGCCTGCATGCTGCGCAGGACGTCGGCCTTGTCGACGAAGTACCGGTACGCCGACCCGGAGGCGACGCCCGCTTCCTCCGCGATGTCGTTCATCGAGGCGCCTGCCAGCCCGACTCTGTCGAAGACTCGCGCAGCCGCTTCCTGGATCGCGAGCCGCGTGCGGACGCCCTTGGGAGATCGGGGCAGCACTTTGTCGGCGGAGGGTTGCCACCTGATGAACGGGGTGAACCTGGCGGGGTCGCGGGGCGCCGCCGACGTCTCGGGCAGCCTGGCATCCTTGCGGTAGAACCCTGAGTCGAGAAGCGCCTCGACCACGTGCGCGACAGCTGCGTGCGTGCGGGGATCCAAGCCCCCGTCGTGGCTGGCTCGTGTGTAGTGGAAGAGCGTTGCTGTGACGAACGAGCTGACCTCTCGGGCCTTGCGAGCGCTCAGCTCGAGCTCCAGCTGACGAGCCAACGCCTTGGTGGCTCCATGGATCGGGTCCTTCACCGGGTTGTCCGCCGACTGCCACTTCGAACGCTCGAACAAGAGGCGGAGAGCGCCTTCGTGGTTGGCGAGAGTCGCCACCATGGCCTCGAGGGCGGCTCGACGGTTGGTCGCCCCGCCGATCGACGACGCGAGATCCGCGTCGAGGTGCTCCATGAGAACCGGGGGCAGGTCCTCCTTCCCCGGGAAGTAGCGGTACAGGGCTCCCGTGGTCATCCCAGCGTCAGCCGTGATGTCGACCAGACGTGCTCCGGTGTACCCGTGGCGTGCGAAGCGGGCTTCCGCCGCTGCGAGGATCCTCTCGGGGGTCGTCTGGGCCGTCAGGGCACGTTCACCTGTCGTCTCGACTCCAACTGTCATGGATCGCCTCTGCTGCCGCCGTAAGGATGAGTACTGCCGTAAAGATGAGTAACCGTAATCCACTTTAGTGTGCCTATGTTACAGGAACACGACCTCGAGCCCGTCGGATCACAGCCGCAACGGGGCGCTGGCGTGGTGCGACGATGGATGACTCCTGATACGCTGGCGCGAAGATAATGCGGTGCCGTGTTACGGTCGAGGGCGAATCGGGTCAGTCGCGCCGGCTGATCGCGGATGTCTCTAGCGAGGTGGAGTGATCATGGAAGCGCAAACCGCTCACGACACCGAGCGCCTCGAGCAGAGCATCGAGGGCGCGTCGATGGGGGCACTCGTCATGTCGCTCTTCCAGATCACCGGCGACGAGAAGTGGCTGAGTGACCGGTTCCGACCCCGCAAGATCCGCGGCATCAGCGCGGATCGAAGCGCCGGACTCGGCGACGTCGAGCGCGCCGAAATCAAGCGCGCTGCTCTCGAACACCTGCCGGCCTACCTGGCCGGCGCGCCGCTGGCGGTTCCTGTTCCCGATGCGGACACATTCGCCCTCATGTTGGAGTTCTACTTCGGGGAGAGCGTGTCGAGGGAGTACGCGGAGTACTTCATCCAGCAGATGGGCTGGTCGTCGAAGGACTCGCCGCTGCCCCGTCGCACCGGCCGTGACCTGAGGGTCGGCATCGTCGGTGCGGGCCCGTCGGGTCTGCTCGCAGCGAAGAAGCTCAGAGAGATGTCCATTCCGTTCACGATCTTCGAACGGCAGGGCGAGGTCGGCGGCACCTGGGCAGCGAACAGGTATCCCGGTGTGGGCGTCGACACCCCCGCGATCCTGTACTCCTTTCCCGACTTCCCGGGGAGGTGGACCACCCACTACCCGAAGCGTGCCGAGATCCGGGAGTACTTCGAGACGTTCGCGGAGGCGCACGACCTCATGAGGGACATCCGCCTCCTGACCAAGGTGGAGGAGGTCGTCTACGACGCCGAGCGGCAGGACTGGTTGCTCCGCTCGAGAGACGGTGCTGGTGTGCTCGACAGCGGGCGCTTCGACTTCATCATCAGCTGCGTCGGGTTGTTCACGGAGCCGAAGGTCCCAGACATCCCGGGACTCGACACCTTCGAAGGGGCTGCGATCCACTCCGGTGCGTGGCCCGAGGACGTCGCGATCGACGGGAAGCGGGTGGCCCTGGTGGGCACCGGGGCGAGTGCGATGCAGATCCTCCCGGCGCTCGTGGACCACGTGGCGGAGCTGACGGTATTCCAGCGCACCGCCCAGTGGATCGCCCAGGCCGACGACTACGGCGTCGACCTGCCCTCCGAGGAGCTGTGGCTGCGCACGAACGTGCCCATCTACGCCCGATGGCTGCGAGCCCGCTACCTGTACATGTTCAACGATCGTCTCTATCCGACCTTGCGGAAGGATCCGGAGTGGGGGGACCCCTCACGCTCGGTCAACGAGCGCAACCACCATCACCGGGAGTACCTCGAGCGCTACATCCTGGACCAACTCGAGGGACGCCCGGATCTCCAAGCGATCGCGATCCCCGACTATCCGCCTTACGGCAAGCGGATGCTTCTGGACAACGGCTGGTTCAGCGCCCTGAAGCGGCCCCACGTCGAGCTGGTGGCCGCCGGCGTGGAGCGGGTCAAGGAGCACAGTGTCCTGGCGACGAACGGCCGCGAGGTCGAGGTCGACGCGATCATCATGTCGACGGGATACGAATGTCAGCGCTTCATCGCGTCGATGACGGTTCGCGGCCGCGGCGGCACAGACCTGCGCGAGGCGTGGAACGACGACGATCCTCAGGCCTACCTGGGCATGTGCACGAGCGGCTTCCCGAACTTCTTCTTCATGTACGGGCCCCAGACGAACGCCAGCGGGGGCAACTTCCTGACGACCGCGGAGATGCAGATTGAGTACATCCTCAACGTGATCCGGGTGCTGCAGGCGGGTGAGATCGGCTCGATCGAACCGAACGCCGACGTCGCCTCGTCCTACAACCAGGCCATGGACGAGCTGCACGACAACATGGTCTGGACGCATCCGGGCGTCAAGTCCTACTTCCAGAATCGCGATGGCCGAGTCGTCGTCAACAATCCCTGGTCGGCCCTGCGCTACTGGCAGATGCTCCAGAGCTTCAGTCTCGAGGACTTCGTGTGCGAAACCCGCCGCGTCAGCGAGGAGTCAGGGACCGCCATCGCGTGAGCGCAAATGAGGTGCTGACCGGCGACAGTTGCCTGACGGGCGCTCAGCGAGCGGGCTCGCCGGAGATCCAGGTGGCCCGGACGGCTGCTGCGTCGAGCGCGTCGAGCATCTCTGCGAGCGGTGCGGCGCAGAGCACCAGGTCCGCGGGCGCGCCTGGTGCGACGCGGCGCGCGGGCCGCGTGAGGTCGGGGTCGCGCAGGTAGCCGGTAAGGGTGTCGGAGGCGGCAACCCGCTCGGAGGGCCCGAGCGTCCGGTCGCGAGCAGACCGCATGACCGCCCAAGGGTCGAGCGGGCCGTACGGCGCGTCGCTGCTCGCGAGGGCGTCGACCCCGGCGGCGAGCAGGCTCGCGTGGCGGTAGAGGTGCGGCAGGTCGTCGGGGTCGACCTCGCGCTCGTAGCGCTTCGCGTGTCGGGCCAGGAAGCCCGGCTGGGTCACGACGTGCAGCCCCCGCAGCGCGTCCGGGTCGGGCACGACGGAGGCGTGCTCGATACGGTCGCCGGGGAGGCGGCCGACCTCGTCGAGGGCGGCCAGGGTGAGCAGCAGCGACTCGCGAGTCACGCAGTGCACCGCGACCGCCAGCCCCTCGTGGTGACGCGCTCGGACCGCCTCGCACAGGGTGTCGAAGTCGGGCATGTCGTGGTCGTGCAGGTGCAGCTTGCGGCGCCCGAGCAGCGTCACCCGCTGCGGTACCGGCGGCGCCTCGGTCAGGTCGGGTGTGGCGTCGGTGACCCCTGTGACGCCGTACGCTGCGAGCTCGCGCCCCAGCGCGGCCAGATCGCCGGCCGGCGGCCAGGTACCGCGCAGCAGGTGGTCGAGCCGCCACAGCCGCCCCGTCGGTCGGCCGGCAGCGTCGCGCTCGACGCCCGGCAGGTCGGGGAGCGGCTCGAGTTCAGCGAGGGCGGCTGAGTTGAGCATCCACAACGCGCCGCTGCGGTGCTGCACCCGTACCGGGCGCCGGGGCTCCACCGCGTCGAGCGTCCAGCGGTCGACGGAGGCGTCGAGGCCGGTCGCCCGCACCCGGGAACCGGTGTCACTCCGGAGCGGCGCGAGGCCGGTCGAGCAGTCGACGGACGCGCGGGAGGCGGCGGTCGCCCGCAGGTGCAGGTGGTGGTCGTGGAGGCCGGGGAGCAGGGCGCCACTGTGGCCCTCGACGACCTCCTCGCCGCGGCGGGCGAGGTTCGCCCCGACCTCGGTCACGACCCCGTCGGAGACTCGTACGTCGACCTGGTGGCCCTCGACCTCGACGTCGTGGAGGATCACGGCCGGCGCAGTGGCTGGCGCACAGCGGTGCGGCCGGCGGCGGTCTCCAGCCACCAGCGCTCGCCGTCCCGGTATATCTCGTGCGGGGGCACACCGCCCGCGGCGGTCGTCCGGGCGACGTCCAGCATGCTCACCTCGACGAGACGCGGGCGACCGGAGAGCGCGGCGACCGCCGCCCAGGCCGCCCGCACCCCCGCGAGGGGGTCGGCGAGCGCGTCGCCGACGGGGAGCAGGTCGTCGCCGTCGCGGATGACGTGGCCGCCGCTGGCCGCGACGTCGTCCCCGAAGCCGATGGTCTCCGAGGCCCGACCCCGTGCGGTGATCGAGACCCACGGTGTCCCGGCCGCGACGACGTCCTCGGCCAGCAGCCCCAGCTGGGCCAGCGCTCGCGGCCGGGAGGACTCCAGCACCACGTCGGCGGCGACCGCGAGTTCACGCAGCCGCCCCACCTCGGACGGCAGGTCGAGCACGGCGTGCTCCTTGCCCCGGTCGAGCAGGTCGAAGAACCTGGGAGCGCCGCGTCGCGCCCCGTCGGGCCGGCTGCGGCTCTCGACCTTCACCACCCGCGCACCGAGCGCGACCAGGAGGTGGGCGGCGAGCGGGCCGGCCCATAGCGCGGTCAGGTCGAGCACCGTCACCGGTCGATCTGGCAGGCGCACCGGGTCGGGGGCGGACAGCGCCGGCATCGGATCAGTCACTGCCCCGCCGGGGAGACCGAGCAGGTGCAGCCGTGCCTCGGCCTCGGCCACCGGCACCGAAGCCAGCCACGCGGCGACACACACCCATGGGTCCCCGGTCGTCGTCCCCTCGACGAGCGCGGGGACGAGGTCGACGTCCTCCGGTCGCGCCAGCGATAGCGCCACGTAACCGTCGGCGCCGGGGAGCACCCGCATGGCGCCGCCGCACGACCACGGCCCGCGGCGCGACAGTCCGGCGTACGCCGCACGCTCGCCTAAGAGCCCTTCCAGCCCCGGACCGAGGCCGAGCGCGAGCAGGTGGTCGCGCACCCAGGCGGCCGGCGAGCCAGGGCCGAGCCGCGGCGGGCCCGTCGGTCGCCCGGTCAGGGCCATGGCGCCGGAGCGGGCCCAGAGCTCATGCGCGCCCATCGACCAGCCCCCACGCCAAGGCGGTATCGAGATCGAGCCGGGCGCCCGTCAGGGCCAGGCAGGCCGTGCGCCAGCGCCCGATACGGCGGGGCAGCGAGACCGTCCCGCCTGCCCCGGGGATCAACCCGAAGGCGAGCTCGGGCAGGCAGAACCACGCGCCCTCGCGTGCCAGCACCCGGTCGGCGAACGCCGGGACCTCGATTCCCGCCCCGATGCAGGCCCCGTGGAGCACCGGACGCATCCGGGCGCGGAGTCCGTGCACCGCTCGCCCGGCCGAGGCGTCGAGCCGGGTCGCATGCGCGAGCGCAGGGTCGCGGGCCGTCCCGAACTCGTCCAGGTCCCCACCCGAGCAGAACGACGGCCCGGCGCCGACCAGCCGCACCTCGCGCACCGTCGCATCGAGCCGTACGACGTCGAGGGCCGCCAAGAGCCCGTCGCGCACCGCACGGCCGAACGCATTGTGCCTCTCCGGCACGTCGAGGGTGACCGTCAGACGGTCACCGTCGCGCTCAAGGCGCACCGGCTCGGCCTTCTCCGGCACCGGCCGCGCCGGGGTGCGGTCGCGCCACGCCCTGAAGTCACCGGCACCGAGCAGCATCGAGTAGGCCAGCGACTCCACGACAAGCGCGTCCGCGACCGGCAGGTGCTCTGTTACGGCGAGCACCTCGAGCAGCACCCGCGCGGGGACGGCGGACACCTCCACCGGGCGGGGCTCGAGGTCCGCCCACGCCCGGCCGGGACCTCCGGGGGCGAAGGTGAACGCGAGCCGCTCCAGGAGCGGCGCCGCGGACTCGGGCAGCACCCGTCGGGAGACGCCGACAACAGGCCCCGTCGGCAGGTCCAACGGCGCGGCGAAGTCGACCTCGTCGAGGTCGAGCTCCGGCAGCCGCGTCAGCACCGGCCTATTATCGCGGCTCAGCGCTGGCGATCGGGATGAGCACCTCGCCGAGCTCGGCGGGCCACTCGACCATTGGCCAAGATGGCCGGTCGCGATGCAGGCCTCATCAACCTGTGGGAAGTCGGTCGTCGACGTGCCTCCCAAGCCGTGCTCGCCGATCTCCTCGACCCGGCCGGGCGCCGCGCGCCGGCGCCTGCCGCAGATCAGCGGCTGACCGATGGTTTCGGTTGCCGGATTCTTCGTGGTGGTCGAGCCCATGGCTGGTCGTGCTGCACGGCCTTAGGCTCGATCGCGTGTGGCAGGGGCGTAGCCGATGAGCCTGATCCGGGGTACGTCGTTGACCGGTTTCCCCGAGCTGGTGAGAACCTTGGGCGGCGCCGAACCCGACGAGCTGCTGCGTCGCCACGGCATCCCGAGGACGGCCGTCGGGGACTTCGACTCTTTCGTGGACTACGTCGGGTTGCTGCGTCTGCTGGAGGACGCCGCGCGCGAGACTGGCACGCCAGGTTTCGGGCGGCAGCTTGCCGACTTGCAGGGCATCGAGATCCTCGGGGTGGTGGGGGCGGCGGCTCGGACGGCCGGCACCGTACGCCACGGCGTGGCCATCATCGGCCGCTACTTGGGCGCCTACAGCCCGGCGATCCAGATCCGGCTCGACAGCGAGGCCGATCGGCCCGGCCTCACCACGTTCGAGTTCCGGATCGTGGCCGAGCGGCTGCCGCCCCATGCCCAGGGCATCGAGCTGGCCCTGGGTGTGGCGCTGCGCGTGCTGCGGCTGCTGCTGGGCTCGACGTGGTCTCCGCTGGGCGTCCGGCTACCGCACATCGCCCTCGTGCCGAGAGCGGAGTACCTCGCGTACTTCGGCACGCGAGTCACGTTCGAGGACTCCATCGCCGGCTTCACGATCCGGTCCTCGGACCTGGACCAGCGGCTTGCCCCGGACCCCACCACCCATGACGCACTGATCGCCTATCTGGAGGTGATCGTCCCGGCCGGCCGGTCCACGGTGAAGCCCGCGGTCGCGGAGCTCGTGCGCCGGCTGCTTCCGACCGGAGAGGCCCGGCTCGACCTGGTCGCCGAGCAGCTGGGCCTCCACGAGCGCACCCTTCAGCGCCGGCTCGCGGAGGAGGGCACCAGCTACGCCGAGGTTGTGGACGGCGTGCGCCGCGGCGTCTGCGAGCGGCTGCTCCGGGACACCGACATGACGCTGGGTCATCTGGCGCGGGAGCTTGGGTACGCCGAGCAGGGCGCGCTCACACGGGCCTGTCGCCGCTGGTACGGCGCCGCGCCCCTGGCCTACCGCCAGGTCCTGCGGGGCCGGGTCTCGAGCCCGTCCCCGCCGGGTGGTAGCGGCGATCAGGGGACGATGGAGGAGAGCCGGCGCTGACGCTCCTCGGCGTCGATACGTTGCACCAGGGCGAGGACCTCGCTGTCACGTTCGAGCACCGCGTCGCTGAGGATGTTGATGATCCCTCGAAAGGCAGACCCCGGCGCCCACCGCTTCGGCTCGATGATGCGAGCAGCCCGCGACTCGATGCCCTTCACCGCGGCGGCGGCCACCTGCTCGGGCTCGATGAAGGTGCCGAGCGGGCCGCGGAAGACACGCTCCTTGATGGCCGTGACGGCTTCGTTGTGCCCGCGGGTCGCGTCCGCGATGGGGGTGGCCACCCAGCCCGGATACAGCACGCCCGCCGAGGCACCCTCCGCGGCGAGCTCGAGCCGCAGCGACCGCCCCAGCATCTCCACGCCGGCCTTCGACGCGGCGTACGCGGAGTTCACCACTCCGTTGAAGAACGCGTAGACCGACGCGGTGATCAGCACGTGGCCGTGGTTCTCGATGATCTGCGGGAGGGCGGGCTTGATGGTGCGCACCACGCCGAGCAGGTCGACTTCGATCACTCGCTCGTAGGCGTCCAGATCGGCCGCGGCGAGCGTCGTCGGGGGGTTGTTGGCGATGCCGGCGTTGGCGAAGACCACGTCGACCTTGCCGAACCGCTCCACAGCGGCCGCGGTCACCGCCGTTATGTTCTCGACGTCCGTGACGTCGGCCCCACGTGCGAGGACCTGCTCTGCGGGCAGCGCGGCCGCCACCTCGTCGACGGCCTCCTGGGCGAGGTCGACCAGGGTCACCTGGGCGCCCTTCGCGACAAGGACCTCCACGGTCGCGGCTCCGATCCCGCCGGTCGCGCCGGTCACGATCACCGACTTCCCGTGCAGCGGGTAACGAGGCACGGAGGTCTCCTTCCTGAGTGGCTTTGCCTGGTCTGTGCGGGGTGGCGTCAGAAGCCAGCGAACTGCTTGATGAGTGTGCGGTGGAGGCGAGCGGGCATGCGGTTGAGGACGCCGATCAGCAGGTGGTTCTTGAGGGTGTCGACAGTCCAGTGGACGCGGCGACGATCCTCGGCGGCCCGCATGATGGTCCCCACGACGTCGGCGGGGGTGAGGTTGACACCGATGGAGTCGACGATGTCGCCGTGGGCTTGCTCCATCATCGGCGTGTCGACGAAGTTGGGCAGGATGTCGCAGACGTGGATGCCGTGGCGTTCCCACTCGATGTTCATCGCCTCGGTGAACCCGCGCACGAAGAACTTGCTGGCCGAGTAGGTGGCCTCGCTCGGAACACCGTACTCGGCGGCCCTCGAGCACATGGTGATGACGGTGGCGCGCTCGCTCTTGGACAGGTAGGGGAAGGCAGCGTGCGTGCAGTTGAGAACGCCGTTGACGTTGACCGCTACGACCAAGGCGTGCTGCGCCAGGGTCAGCTCCTCGAACTTGTCGATGAAGGCGACTCCCGCGTTGTTGAGCAGGGCGTCGAAGGCCCCGCCATGGCGACCTGCGAACTCGGCCAGCACCCGTGTGACCTGATCGGGGTCGGTGACGTCCATGCGGGCGTAGGTCTGCTCCCCGCCCATCTCCTCGCCGATCTCCACGCGCAGGCGGGCGAGCGCAGCCTCGTTGACATCGGTCGCGCACACCGACCACCCGGCTCGCGAGAAGCGGCGGGCGGCCTCGGCGCCGATGCCGGCGCCGGCTCCGGTGATGACGATGCTTCGAGCCATGGTTCCTCCAGGCAGTGTGGTTTGCCGGGCGAAGGTGCGACCGGTCAGGCGAGGTTCTTGTCCAGGAAGGCGAGCTGTTCGGCCACGAAGGACTCGAAGAGCTCACCGGTGTAGGGCTCGAAGTGCCCGGTCGCGTATGTCGAGAGGGTCACCTTCGGGTTGCTCCGTGCCGCCTTGATCGCCGGGCCGGGCGGCGTGGTCTGGTCCTCGCTGCCGACCTGGACCAAGACCGGGAGGTCGAGCGACCTGAGGACGCGGCCGGGCGAGTACAGACCGACGCGAAGCGCAAAGCGCGCGGCGACCCGCTGGTCGAACGGGTGCCCCTCAGGCACCAGGGCGAGGTAGCCGGAGGCCTCAGGAGCGGTCATCAGAGCCAGGGAGCCGGGTGGCCCGGAGGCCGGCACGTAGTGCGGTGTCAGCCCGAGGACGCCGCGGGCGGCGTCGACCAAGCCGTGGGCGGTCAGGCGCGTTGCCTGTCGCGGCCCGAGCGCACGGACCGAGGCCAGCCCGTCGACGTGCGGGACCTGCGCGATGACCGCTCGAGGAGCCACCTCCTCCGCGACCGCGATCACGTGCCCACCCGACAGCGATGAGCCCCACAGAGCAATCCGCGTCTCGTCGACGTCAGGCTGGCTCCGAGCGAATCGGACCGCTGCGAGCCAGTCCTGATGCTGCCGGCCGATGTCGAGCAGCTGCCTCGGCTGGCCCTCGCTCGCACCGAAGTGGCGATAGTCGAATGCCAACACGTGGTAGCCGGCCTCGCAGAAGCGCTCGGCATAGGCGTCGAGCCGCATCTCCTTGACGCCCGCCAGCCCGTGGGCCATGACCACGGCCGGCCGCGACCCTCGGCGATGAGTCTGGTAGAACCAACCCGCGCATGCGAGCCCCCCAGAGGGAAAGGCGATGTCCTCACGGTCCACGGTGACCTCCTTGATGCGTCCTCGTGGTCCCCCACGTTTCCCGCCCGTTGCCACTGTTGCCTTGCCTCGGGCCGACAAGTTTTTGGCTTGAGGCGACACCAGCGGGCCGAAAGTCAGCGCATGGCCTGGAGTGAGGGCCGTCCCGCTGCCCGGCGCCCACCGGGTTCCACGCGTGGGTACGCCGGTCCTGGCCGCGGTCGCAGTGCAGCGGATCCCCGCATGAATGCGCCACCCGTAGCCGGCGCACGATCGCGTGCCCCTCGCCGGGTTGGTCCGGACCGCAGGGCCGGACGACAGACCGCGAACCGAAGGCCGTTGGTCGCGACGAGTCAGGGGTCGCGTCAACTCGGTGCCGTCACTCAGCAGAGAACAAGTGATCGAGGGCAGGGCAATCGTCGTCCTCGCTAGCGACTGGGAGGACGGGATGCGCCGATCCTTCGTCGCCGGCATGGAAGCGACAGGATCAGCGGCAACGGAGGTGCCCCCAGCCGGAAGGGCAACGGCGACATCGTGGTGTCAGGCGTTGCCGACGCGTCGATGGGGAACGACGTTCGCTTCTTTCTCCAATGAGCTGGGATCACCGGCGTGCGGGCCCGTCCGCTGCTCGGCCGAAGGGCCCATAGCAAGCAACGGCCCGAGCCGCTTCATGAGGCGGTTGGTCTCGTCCCCCTGGGACCGGTCATTGTCGGTCGCCTCGGCGGTCGCGACTCGCAGTACGCCCATCATCACTACGCCGAGGATGCGGGCATCGACCGGGTTGGACTGCGGGTAGCGCGCGCGTCGAGGACGCGCACCACCTCCAAGCGACCGCTGCGCGCACCCCGACGGGTCGGGGGCTATCCGACTGTCCAGGTGTCGCCGCCGCCGATCAGGGCGGCGAGCCGCTCGGTCGGCGTGCCGGTGACGGTCTCGCGGGCGGTGGCGACCTGGCCCCCGATGAGTTCGACATGAACCGCGAGAACCTCAACCATCACCTCGGATTCGGCGCCGGCCCACACCGCTGCATCGGCATGCACCTCGCACGACGCGAGTTTGTCATCGCTCTGGAGGAGTGGCACGCGCAGATCACTCACTATGCGATTGCCGAAGGGACAGAGCTCCGCGAACGCGGTGGCCAGCTGCGTCTTCTCGATCTTCCGTTGGAGTGGAGCTGAACCCAGGTGGGCGGGTGCGAATCGCACCACCCGCCGGGGGGGGGGGTTGCCATATGGATCCCTCACGAGCGGCTGTGACTCGTCCGCGCGTGCCCAAACGGACGCGACTTTCGGCATGGCGTGCAGAGCGTCCCCGGTTTGGAGATACCTCCCTGGGGTGCGGGACGGTCTTCCGGCGCCGGGAGCGGGGTTTGAAGACGGCCTCGCCCTCGCCGCGGTAGCGGGCGAGGACCTCGAACAGCCAGGACTCAGAGAGGCCGTTGGAGGCGGCGACGTCGCGGACGGGTCGGTTCTCGACCACCACCGCCGTGATCAGCAATCGGACAAGTGTCGTGCCCGGACGCTGGGATTGGGCGACCGCTCACTCCGGGATGACTCGCGACATCACTCCGGCATGTCCTGAGCCAGCACACTGCCCCCGCTACCCGAGAAGATGGCCCTGACCTGCGGAAACGCAGATCAGGGCCACGTGGTTTCTTGAGTCACATCCCGTTGTGTCGCGTTCGGGTCCCGGAGCCGCAGCACCGTCCGGCGATCCGAGGGCCGTTCAACGTGCTCGCGTGATCGAGGTGGGCGACTTGCGAGCTGATCGTGACCAGATTCGAGCGAGTTCCGGCGGTCGCCGCTTGGACGCCTTGCCAAGATGCCGTCATGGACCGCTCCGCAAGTGACCCTCTCGTCCGCCTGCTGGCCCTGGACTCACGTGGCGACTCGCTCGTCGGCCGGATCGCTGAATGGGTGGGAAGGGGCATCATCGAGGGTCGCTTGCACCCGGGAGACGACTTGAACTCCGCGGAGCTGGCACGCCGCTTCCAGACGAGCCGCACGCCGGTCCGAGAGGCGCTCTTGCTGCTCGAGAAGGAGGGCATGGTCGACATCCCGCCTCGGCGTCGGCCTCGGGTCGCTCCACTCGAGCTGCGCACGATCGGCGAGATCTACCAGCTGCGCGCCATGCTGCAGGCCCACTGCGCGGTCCTCGTCTGTACCCAGGCGACGGACGAGGAGCTCGCAGGCGTGCGAGCTCGGCTCGACGACCTCCTGTCGGCCACCGAGGCCCAGGACCTCGACCGCACTTTCTGGGCGAACGTCGCCTTCAGCCACTCCATCGTCGAACTGTCTGGAGACAGGACCGCCGCTCGACTGCTCGATTCGCTGGGACTGCGTGTCCTCCAGATGCGCCACCTGTCGATGTCCTTGCCCCACCGCATGTCGCAATCGGCGCAAGACCACATTCGGCTGGTCCAGGCGTTCGAGGATCGCGACGCACGCCTCGTCGAGGCCCTGACGCACAGCCTGATCAGAGGGGCCTTCATCGCGATCAAAAGGGCATTGGGGGACCAAGAGTCGACAGTTGAGTCCAGTTAGGGGTTCTTCCTTCGTCGAATCTTCTTGACGACAGCAACCGAACTCCAAGAAAGTGTCGACACTTCGCTTGACGTGACCGTGCTCACATGCCAAGGTCCTCTCGCCGTTGTATCCGTGTGGCCGAGGGGGCTCCCGGACGACGCGTCCAGCAAGAGGAGCTGTCAGACATGCTGTGGAACTCACGACGCTTCGCCGCCGCCGCGGCGGCGACGGTCGCTGCACTCGCGCTCGCCGGGTGCGGTTCGGACGACGAGACGAGCGACGCCAGCCCCGAGGGCGACACGTCGATCCTGGGCACCCCGAAGGCGGCCTCGGGCGATCCGATCGTCCTGGCCTCGATCAACATGGAGGGCGCGCCGTCCGCGTCGTTCCCCTATGCCCGCGAGGCCCAGGAGGCCGCGGTCAAGTACGTGAACGAGTACCTCGGGGGTGTCCACGGCCGACCCATTCAGCTCGAGACCTGCACCTCCGACGGTGCGCCGGCGACGTCCGCGAACTGCGCCACCCGCCTCATCGAGAAGGATCCCGTCGCCTTCGTCGGGGCGGCCGACGTGGGCTCGTACGGCTCCCTTCCGGTCATCGAGAAGGCAGATCTCGCCTTCATCGGTGGTGTGCCCTTCAACGCTCCAGACCAGACCTCGAAGAACTCGATCCAGTTCATCGGTCAGGCGAACGCCATCTTCGCCGCGATCGGGAAGTACGCCTCGACCGAGCTCGACGCAAAGAGCGCCGGCACCTTCTACTACGACCTGCCTGTGGGCAAGGCGTCCAACGACCTCGCCGTCGAGGCGCTCAAGGCAGGCGGCACCACCGACGTCACCTCGGTCAGCGCCGATCCGACGACACCTGACATCTCTCCGAACATCACTGCCCTCGCCAGCAAGAGCCCCGATGTGCTCATCGTGCAGCAGCTCGGCCCGACGTGCGTGTCGCTGTTCCAGACGAAGCAGAGTCTCGCGCCGAGCTCCACACTGATGACAACCGACGCGTGCAGTGACTCGAAGATCCTGAAGGCTGCAGGAAGCGCAGCCGAGGGCGCCTACATGGCATCCGACTACGAGCCGCTGAGCAACACCGACAACGAGGACGTCCAGAAGTACCTCGCCGTCATGGACAAGTACGCCCCGGACACTCAGCAGAACGGCGTCACCCAGGCCGGGTTCTCGACGATCATGAACATCTGGGCGGCGTTCAACGAGATCCCGGACGGTCAGCTGTCGACCCAGTCGATCCTCGACGAGTTCCGCAACGGCTCCGACAAGCCCAACTTCATGGCGCATCCGTACACCTGTGACGGACGTGTCCCGTTCATGTCTTCGGTCTGCAACTTCAACGAGCGGATCGAGGTCGTCAAGGACGGCGTTCCGGTGCTTGCCGATGACCAGTGGTACGACGGCCTCAGCGACGAGTCCTGACTCAGGACTCTGATGCTCCTCTTCCTGCTTCTCGGGCTCGGCGCCGGCGGTGTATACGCACTGCTGGCGCTGGGTCTGGTACTCCAGTTCCGTTCGAGCGGTGTCATCAACTTCGCGCACGGTGCCGTCGCAATGTTCGTGGCGTACGTCTTCGTCCGCCTGCGCCAGTACGGCGAGCTGCAGATGCCGTGGCCCCTGTTGCCGCATCAGGTTCAGCTGAGCGACACCGGCCTCGACACCGGGCTCGCCTTCGTACTTGCTCTCCTCGTCGCGGCCGTCATCGGATCGCTGCTCTTCCTCCTGGTCTTCCGGCCGCTTCGAGAGCAGCCGGCCCTCGCGCGCGTCGCAGCATCCGTCGGGGTGCTGCTGTACCTGCAGGCCACTGCAGTCCTGAACTTCGGCACCGACACGGCGACGGCGCCACCCGTCCTGCCCGCAGACACCATCACCGTCGGCGACCTCAACGTCCCGGTCGACCGCTTCTGGCTCGCCGGCGTCTCCCTGATCGCCGCCTGCGTCCTCGGGGTCGTGTTCCGCTTCACCCGCTTCGGCTTGGCGACGCGGGCCGCGGCCGGCAACTCGCGAGGCGCCGCTCTCATCGGCCTCTCCGCCGACCGGATCGCCCTCGTGAACTGGGTCGCGGCATCGTTGCTCGCGGGGTTGGCCGGCATCCTGATCCTTCCGATCAGCTCACTCGACCCGCAGTCCTACTCACTGTTCGTGATCCCCGCCCTGGGCGTCGCTCTGCTGGCGCGTTTCAAGTTCTTCACGGTCGCGGTGGCTGCCGGTATCGCACTCGGAGTCGCTCAGTCGATGCTCATCAAGGTGCAGATCGAGTGGACCTGGGTACCTCAGAACGGGCTGCGAGACGGCCTGCCCTTCCTGGTCATCGTGATCGCGATGACCGTTCTCGCTAGCGGCCTGCCCAGCCGGGGAGACATGACCGAGCGGCACCCAGGTGTGGGCCGGCCGCGCCGGCCGATTGTTACGGGAGCGGTCTGGCTCGTCGTCGGCGCGGTCGCGATGGTGGTGTTCACCGGCTCCAACCGGAGCAGCCTCATCACCTCGCTGATCACGACATGCATCTGCCTCTCGCTGGTCGTCCTGACCGGATACGTCGGGCAGGTCTCGCTCCTGCAGATGGCGTTGGTCGGGATCGGGGGGTTCTCGGTCGCGCACGCCGTCGGCGACTGGGGTCTTGCCTTTCCGCTTCCGCTCCTCGCCGGCGCCGCCGCGTCCACGGCGGTCGGCCTGGTCATCGCCGTACCTGCCCTGCGCACCCGGGGCGTCAACCTGGCTGTCATCACCTTGGCCGCGGCGGCAGCGCTCTACACGCTCGTCTTCAACTCATCGTGGTTCGGTGGTGGCTTCGGTGGACTGACCATCCCCAACCCGACCGTCGCCGGCTACGACCTCAGTCCCAGCGGGGAGGGCGGGGCGCAGATCGCCTTCGGCATCGTCGTCCTCCTGATCGTGGTCCTGGTCGGCGTCTTCGTGGGCAGGCTCAGGAGCGCGCCTCTTGGGCTGGTCTTCCTTGCGGTGCGCGGCAACGAGCGTGCGGCCGCGTCCATCGGCATCGACGTCGCGAGCGTCAAGTTCGTCGCCTTCGGGACATCGGCCTTCATCGCCGGCCTCGCTGGTGGACTGATGGCGTACCAACAGCAGAGTCTGACGCCGGCTGGGTTCGCCGCCTTCGCCTCGGTCAGCGTGCTCGCCATCGCCTACGTCGGCGGGATCGGTCGGATCTCAGGCGCGGTGCTCGCAGGTCTCCTGCTCGCCCCGGCGGGACTGTTCAGCAACCTGGTCAACCAACAGATAGAGCTGGGCAAGTACCAGCCCCTCATCGCGGGACTCGGCCTGATCATCATGGCCGTCGACAACCCCGAGGGCCTGGCCGGCCTGAAGCCGCCGGGCTTCGTCACCGCCGTGAAGCGGCTCAGGGCACGCTCGCTCGTCACCGCGCCCGAGCAGAGGATGCGGGAGGTGACCCGGTGACTACGTTGCTCGAGATCGACGGCCTCGGCGTCCGCTACGGCGGGGTCGCGGCGTTGAGCGACGTCAGCTTCACGGTCGCCGAAGGGGAGATCCTCGGCCTCATCGGGCCGAACGGCGCCGGCAAGACCACCCTGATCGACGCCGTGACCGGCTACGCGGCCACCGCCTCGGGGACCGTCCGCTTCTCCGGCGAGGACATCACCCGGTCACGGCCGTTCCGCCGGGCACGTCGAGGCCTCGGCCGGACCTTCCAGAGCGTCGAGCTGTTCGACGACCTCACCGTGCTCGAGAACGCGACGGTGGCGGTCAACACCCCGAGCCCGCTCGCCGCTCTCGGCCAGGTCTTCACCGGCCCGAGTGCCGAGGTCGAGCGGGCCGCTCGCGAAGCCCTCGCGATCTGCGACCTCGGTGACGCGGCTGATCGCTACCCGCGCGAGCTCTCGCACGGACAGCGCAAGCTGGCCGGCGTGGCTCGGGCGATCGCCCGGCGGCCGCGCCTGCTCTGCCTCGATGAACCCGCGGCCGGCTTGGACAGCGCGGAGAGCTTGGAGCTGGGGCGACGGCTGCGTGGTCTGACGCAGGCGGGCATCAGTCTGCTGCTCGTCGACCACGACATGGGTCTCGTGCTCGAGACCTGCGACCGCGTCGTCGTGCTCGACTTCGGGCGCGTGATCGCCGACGACCTGCCGGCTGCCATCCGCTCCGACGCAACGGTCATCGGCGCCTACCTCGGCGGACAGGGAGAGTGACCACGTGGCACTGCTGAGCATCGAGGCACTCGACGCGGGCTACGGTGGCGTCGCCGTGGCGCGCGACCTGCACATGGTCGTCGAGGCCGGCGAGGTGGTCGCGCTGCTCGGCGCCAACGGGGCCGGTAAGACCACCGTCCTGCGGACCGTGGCGGGGGAGATCCCTGCGGTCGCGGGCCTCGTCCGCCTGAACGGTCTCGACCTGGCCGGGCGTCGTGTCTACCGCAGAGCCCGCGATGGCGTCGCTCTGGTTCCCGATGATCGTGCGCTCTTCCCGGACCTGACGGTGCGAGAGAACATCCGGCTGGCACGCCGAGGCCGTGCGTCGACCGAGGACGACGTCATCGACCTCCTCCCCGAGCTGCGCAAGTGCCTGGGCCGCAATGCCGGTGTCCTCAGCGGCGGTGAGCAGCAGATGCTGGCCCTCGGTCGCGCGCTGGTCGGCCGGCCCACGTTGCTGCTCGTGGACGAGATGAGCATGGGGCTGGCGCCCGTCATCGTGGAGCGACTCCTGCCGGTGCTCCGACGGATCGCCGACGAGCACGGCACCGGGGTCCTGCTCGTCGAGCAGCATGTCGGGATGGCACTGGGCATCGCCGATCGTGGCTACGTCCTCGCGCGCGGCGAGATCGTGCTCGAGGGCCCGGCAGCAGACCTCGCAGCGCACCGTTCGCTTCTGGAGTCGTCGTACCTGGGCGAGGCTGCGGTCGAGGAGAGCGCCTCGTGACCGATGTGGTGTTCATCGGCTTGGGACGCATGGGACTGCCGATGGCAATGCGCCTGCTTGCGGCCGGGCACCAGGTAGCCGGTTACGACATCGACCATGCCGCCACTGCCAGCTTCGCCGCAGCAGGTGGTCGGGTAGCGCAGTCAGCGGCTGCCGCCGCCGCGAGTGCCGATGCGGTCGTCCTCATGCTGCCCAGCTCGACCGTCGTGGACCAGGTGTTGCTGGATGATGGTCTCCTGGCTTCTCTGCGCGCAGGACAGGTCGTCATCGACATGAGCTCGTCGGATCCCCTGCACACCCGTCGCCTCGCGCACACGGCAGCTGAGCGCTCGATCCACCTGGTGGACGCTCCGGTCTCGGGCGGAGTGCCGCGGGCGATCTCCGGGCAGCTCACGATCATGGTGGGCGGCGACGACGTCGCCGTAGGCCTGGTCCGACCGCTGCTCGAGGCGATGGGTGGTCAGATCAGCCATCTCGGCCCGGTCGGAGCGGGTCACGCCGTGAAGGCTCTCAACAATCTGCTCGGCGCCACCAGTCTGCTGATCGCCTCGGAGGCCCTCGAGGTGGGTCGTGCGTTCGGGCTCGACCTCGAGCTCCTCGTAGAGACCTTCAACGCCTCCACCGGTCGGAGCTGGTCGACCGAGCACAAGCTGCCGACGTACGTCCTCACCGAAGCCTTCGACTCCGGATTCGACCTCGCGTTGATGGTCAAGGACGTCCAGATCGCTCGGAGCCTCGCCCTCTCGGTCGGCGTCGTGGACGGCGTGACCGAGCGGACAGTCGACGTCTGGACACGCGCCATGGCAGAGCTCGACGTCGACGCCGACCACACCGAGATCGCGCGGTGGCTACGTCGGCAGGTTCCCGTCGCGGGCGCCGCCAACGAGATCGTCAGTCCTTCGTGACCTGTGCGGGGATCTCAGGGACGCCCGTGACACCCAGGCCAGTCACTCGGTAGAGGTGGCCAGCCTCGTCATCCCTGCCCGCCCGGGCATCCGAGGGCAGCCCCGGAATCCTGGCCGGGTCGAGGGACGTCACGTACAGGTCTGCGAGTCCAGAGCCTCCGAACGCAAGACTCGTGATGTGCGGACTCGGCATCTGGATGCGTCGGTCTTCGCGGCCGTCGGGCCGTAGGCGCACGATCGAGTGCGACCGGTGGAGGACCACCCACAGGCAGCCGTCCGCGTCGAGAGTCGCTCCGTCTGGGAACCCCTCCTCCGACGTGGTCGAGTAGAAGGCTCGCCTCCCGGAGACGTGGCCGTCGTGGTCGTCGTACTGCCAGATCGTGTCGCGCATGCTGTCGGCGGCGTAGAACGTCTCGCCGTCCAGACTCCAGGTCGGCCCGTTGCCGATCACCAACCCGGCGTCGAGCTCCCGAACGGACCCGTCCTGGTCCCACCGCATGATGCTGCCCACGGGCGCGTGGAAGCCGACGTGGCTCGAGAGGGCCACCAGCCGACCGCAGCGATCGACCTTCGCTTCGGTGAACCGAGCCTCCGCGTGCAGCGGCACCGGAGTCAGGTCCGAGAGCGTCCCGAGCTCAGGGTCGAGGCGCCGGGTTCCCTTCTCCATCACGACGACGATCGACCCGTCGTCGGCTGGCAACGCCGCCGCGGGTGATCCGGGCATCGCCCATGTCTTGAGCCGTCCACCTTCCTCCAAGCGGTGGACCTGGTCGCCCATCATGTCGACGAACCACAGGACCTGACGCTGCGCATCCCAGCTCGGGCCCTCGCCGAGCGCGGTGGAGATCCCAGAGACGCGATCGATCTCGATCACGCAGGCTCCTCGCCGGGGGAAGGTCAAGAGCGGGCTGCGGGGGCGCGACCGGCTCTCATGGGCTCGATGGGAGGTCAGAGGGTGCCGACGTCGAGCTTCTCGTTGCGGTACTCACCGTTGTAGTACGGGAAGCGGGTGACGGTCGCGCGGATCTCCACCTGCGGGTGACCCACGTCGCCCCACAGGACGGTGACCTCTGTTCCCTCGACGGCCAGCTCCTTGTCGAGGTAGGCGAGCGACACCATCGTGCCCTCGTGGAAGGCCGGTGTGCGCCCGGTGGCGAGGCCGACCTTCTTGCCGTCGTGGAGCACGTAGTCGATCCGCATCCGGCCCTTGTGGTAGTCATCGATCGCGATCACGGGATCGTTGCTCATGCGGTCGTAGACGACCGCATCCTTGCCGCGGAACTGGGCGGCGTACGCCGCGCCGATGTCGTCGGCGTTCCACTCCAGCGTCACCGTCGTGCGTGGCGGGCCCTCCTGCTTGATGCGCTGCAGGGCCGCCTTCCCGGGGAAGTCGTGGTCGAAGTTCACCAGATAGCCCCACTTGACGTCGTACGGCGTCACCCAGGCGTTCTTCGGGTCGTCAGAGGCGCTGCCGTGGATGCCGATGTCGAACGGGATCATCGGACCCACGTACTGCGTCATCTCGGGCCAGCTGTCCTTCAACGGGTTGAGGAAGTGGATGACCTGGTTGGGATAGCCGGCGACGGTGTGGTTGACCAGCGAGTAGTTCCAGAATCCCTGCGGCTTGCCTCCGGCGGCCTCTACCTCGGCGCGCAGCTCGATGTAGGCCTGGCGGGCGTGCGTCGAGGGCCCGTGGATCTCGTAGGCGAGGGCGCCGGACATGCCGAGCCGGTGCACCGTCGCCTCGGCTCCGGCGAGCTTCACGACCTTGTTCTGGGCGAACTTCAGGTCGCCCAGGTCTGCCCCGGTGACCCTCTCGATGATGGCCTTGGACTTCGGTCCGTCGATCTGGAAGAAGTACTCATCGAGGACCCAGGTGCCCTGGACGTCGAGCTCGCTCCGGTCGCAGAAGTAGGCCAGGACGGGGGCGAGCCAGTAGGTGCGGTAGCGGTCGTCGGCCACCTTGAACAGCACGCCGTCAGCGATGAGGTAGCCGTCGTCGTTGCAGATGAGGACGTGCTTGGACGAACCCATCTCCAGGGTGCCGAAGTCCTTGTTCACGCACACGGAGTTGAGGAACGGCACGGCGTCCGGGCCCGAGATGTCGAAAACCGGGCTGTTGTTGAGCACGAACCCGATCGACGCCGCCTCGCGGGCGGCCAAGAACTCCTCGCGGGTCGTCGAGTACTCGGCCGGGACCCACCCGAAGCCGATGTTGGTCTGGACGTTGGAGCCCTCGAAGATCGGACTGTCGGGGGCGAAGATCACCTGGGCGATCGGGGTTCCCGGGGCGACGCCATCGGGCGAGCTGTTCTCTGACACGGTGCTTCTCCATCGTTCTCGTACGGGTGCGGCCACGACCTCGTGTCGTGAGCCGGGTTGCCGAACGTCTGCTTTCAGACGCGCTGCTCCAGGTCGTCGACTCGTGTCTCAGCGCCGCCGATGGTGACGCCACCGTCCACGCTGAAGCTCGCACCGACCACGTAGCTCGATGCGTCCGAGCCGAGCCACAACACGGCCTGCGAGATCTCGTCGGGCTGAGCCAAGCGCCGGATCGGAGTGCCCGACAGCAGACGCTCGGTCCACGAGTCGGGGAACGAGGAGATGAACGGCGTCTCGACCGGCCCCGGGCACAGGGCGTTGATCCGAATGCCCTGCTCGGAGAACTCGTTCGCCGCGGCCTTGGTCAGGCCGACCACACCGTGCTTGGCGGCTACGTAAGGCGTGAGTCCGTAGGCACCGATCAGCCCAGCCGCCGACGCGGTGTTGATGATCGAGCCACCGCTCTCCAGCATGTGCGGGATCTCAGCCTGCATGCAGTAGAAGACCGAGGACAGGTTGACGTCGATCGTCCGGCGCCAGTTCGCCGGGTCCTGCTCCAACATGAAGCCGTGCTGGCCCTCGGCGCCGGCGTTGTTGTGGGCGACGTCGAGGCGCCCGAGCTGCGCCACGACAGCATCGACCGCGTTGCGGACGGCGACGTCGTCGGCGACGTCCACCTCGATGAAGATCGCCTCGCCACCGGCCGCCGCGATCTGGGCGACGGTCTCCTGGCCGCCCTTCGGGTCGATGTCGAGCACGGCGACACGGGCACCCGCGTTCGCGAAGGCGGCGGCGCTGGCGCGGCCCATGCCGCTTCCGGCGCCGGTCACCAGGGCGACCTTGCCTGTGAAGTCGTAGGTCACGTTCAAGGTGGGTCCTCTCGGGTGTTCGATCCGGGCATAGGGAGCTCGATGCCCTCTCGGAGAAGCGTCGCCATGTGTGACCGCGGTCGCATCCATGAGGCCACCTGTCGCTGTGGCCCAGGTCACCTACGCTGGACCTGATGGACATCGACGACGGCACCCGGCCGGATCTTGCCGGTCGCGAGCCCGAGATCGGGCTCCTCCACGCGTTCGCCGACCGCGTGCGGTCGGGGAGTGGAGGGGGCCTGGTCGTCGTCGGGGAGCACGGGATCGGCAAGAGCACACTCACCCGGGCCGTGCTGCCGCAGGAGGGCCTCCGAATTGTCGAACGCCGAGCGCGAGCAGACGAGATGGCGCCGGAGCTCGCGGCGCGTCTGTTCGGCGGACCACCGGCCCTGGTCGGTCGCCGCCACGGAGGTGGCCTAGTGGCAGCCGCGGACGCCGCGCTCGACGCCATCGCCGCCGAGGCGCAGGGAGGACCGGTTCTGTGGGTTGTCGACGACCTCGATCTCGCTGATCGGTCCTCACGTGCCTTCCTCGGCTACGTGGCCCGGCGGATCACCCACCTCCCGGCCGGGATGGCGCTGGTGGGGTGGCGGCGCGGCGAGCCCATGCCCGCCGGTGCGGAGATCGTGCGCCTCCACCCGTTGCCGGAGCGGGAGACTACTGAGATCGTGCGCAATCGAGTCGGACCGCTCGCGCCCGACTGGGTCGTGGACGAGCTGGCGAGCGCGGCGGGAGGGAATCCGCTCGCCGCACTCGAATTCGGGGCCATGCTGTCGCCCGATGAGCTTGCCGGGAGGTCAAGACTGCCGATGCCCCCGAGGCCCGGCTCCGGCTGGACGGATCGGTGGCTGGGCCTCGCGGCTGGACTCTCCGCTGCCGAGCGTACGGCGATGCTGACGGTCGCTGCGGGAGACGGGCTCGGTGTCGGCGTCCTTGATCGTGCCTGCGTGCTTCTCGGGTGTGGACCCGACGCACTCGTGGCCCTTGAGGCCCGACGGCTCGTCCGAGTCGACCAGGGCGGCCGAGGTTGGGCACGACGTCCGCACCTGAGCGCCGTCTACCATGCGGCCACCACGGAGCGTCGTACGGCAGTTCATGCCGCGCTCGCTGCAGCCCTCGACGAATCCGACTCGGGAGGGGACGCTGTCTCCAGCATCGCGCACCTTCGTCAGCGGGCGGCGGCAGCCCGCCCATCCGAGGCGAAGACGGGCGATGACCTGGAGGTAGCGCTGCAGCAACTGCCTGCCAGCCCGGAGTCGGTCGATGCCTGGATCCGTGCGTCGGAGCTGACCTCGGACCGTGGCGTACGCGCTCGGCGCCTGGTCTCGGCAGGGCTGGCCAGCTGGCAGATCGGAAGGCCGGCTCTGGCGGCCGAGCTGGTCGAGCAGGCGGGGCCGCGGGCCGAGGAGCCCGCGGTGGCGGGCACGGCCGCGCTGGTCCGTGGTGCCGTCGCCCTCAGCCACGGGCTGCCGGCTGACGCACTCCGGGTACTGACGGAGGGCGCCCGTGCCGCAGCGGATCGCGAGCCGAGCCTGGCGATCGACCTGGTCGCGCGCTCGGCTGGCGTGGCTTGGTGGGCCGGGCGGATCGACTGGGCCGAGCGAGCGGTCGAGCTCGCCGAGCTGATCGACACCGGCAGTCCGTACGCCGCGTTCGTCCGCGCGGCGGCGCCGGCCGGACTGTCCCTGCTGCGCAGCGACTTCGCTCCGGCAGTCGGCATCCTTACGCAGGCCCTGCGGGAGGCCGAGAACCTGACGGAGCCTCGGCACCTCCTCTTCGCCTCCGAGGTCGCCGGCTTGATCGGTGACGATCTCGGCACCAGGCGGTTCCACGACCGTGCGATCCAGGTGATGCGCGGCCGCGGCCGGGCCACCGAGCTGCCGTTCGCTCTCCAGCTCGGTGCGCTCGTACTCGCGGGACACGGGCGGTCCGAGGCCGCTCGGGCGAGTGCCCGGGAAGGACTGCTCCTCGCCACTCGCGCCGGCGAGGAGGCGGGTGGCGTCTTCCAGCACGCGATGCTGGCCCACGTGGACGCGCTGGACGGCGACCGGGAGGCCTGCGAGGAGCACCGCCGATCCGTCGCGCGTCTCGATGGCGAGCAACCGGTGGCCTCGCTCTCGTGGGCAGTGGGCCGCTTGGCCGTCTCTCAGGGGCGATTCGGCGACGCCGTCGAGATCCTGGAGCCAGCCGTGCTCGGAGAGCACCGACACGCGACCGTCAGCCTGTTCGCGACACCTGACCTCGTCGAGGCCGCGGTCGCCGTCGGCCGCCCGCAGCTGGCGCTGGAGGCGCTGGTCAGGTTCTCCGGATGGCGGACCGCTGGATCGCCCTGGGCCGCTGCGGTCGGGCCCCGACTGCTCGCCCTGGTAGCGCCCGCCGCCGAGGCCGACCAGCAGTTCGCGTCGGCCTGTCGAGCGCCCGGCCTTGCCTATCGTCCGCTCGAGGCAGCCCGAACGCGGCTGGCCTACGGCAACTATCTGCGCGGGCAACGTCGCCGAGCGGAGGCACGCGAGCAGCTGCATGTCGCGCTGGGCCTCTTCGAGAGCCTTCAGCTCCCGGCATGGTCCGACTCGACCCGGTCGGCGCTGCGCGCGAGTGGGGAGGCCGGGACGACCAGGCGCGGTGAGGGCGAGACCCTGCTCACTCCGCAGGAGCTCGAGATCGCCCGGATGGTGAGCGAGGGTCGCTCGAACCGCGAGGTCGCCGGCACTCTGCATCTGAGCTCGCGGACCGTCGAGTACCACCTCTCGAAGGTCTACGTGAAGCTGGAGCTCAGCTCGCGGGACCAGCTGGCCAGGGCCCTCGCCGAGCAGAGCTGACGAGGTCGGTCGTTCCCGTCAGATCGCCGCAGCGATCGTCATGTCCGACAGTGTCTGGAATCGGTGGAGGTTCTCAGCCTCTCCGAGCACGCCAGCGGTCAGGCAGACGAACGTGAGGTCGCGCTCGGGCTCGACGAAGAACTGCGACGAGCCGGCGCCGTACCCGCCGAAGGTGCCGGGCGAGGCCATCGTGCCGAAGAAGGTCTGCCGGAGACCGCTGCCGCGCATCATGAAGCCCAACCCGATGCTGGCGAGCCACGGCTGCCATCCTCTCTCGGCCACGATGCGGTTGTAGCGCTCGTTCACCAGGTCGCCGGTCTGCACTGTGGCTGCCATCGCGATCGACGCAGGCGAGAGAATGCGTTCCCCGTCGAGCTCGCCGCCGCGGCGCAACATCTCGGCGAACCGGAACATGTCGCCGACCGTCGACACACAGCCGACCCAGGGGAGCTCCGCGCCTTCGTGCGCGGCGTCCGCGGTGTCGATGATGTCTTGTGGGTGGAAGAACTGTCCGGGTGGGAACTTCGCAACCACGGGGACCATCCGGTCGGCCCACGCCTCCGGCGCTCCCATGCGGGTGTCACTCATGCTGAGCGGGTCGAGCAGCTCCTCCTCGAGGGTCTGGGTGAAGGAGCGTCCTCGGCCGAGGGTGCGCACGACCAGCTCGCCCAGCAAGGCGTGCGCGAGGCAGGGCGAATAGCTGACGCGCTCGCCCGGAGGCGCCACCAGGTCCATCTCGCAGATGGCGGCGACCGTCCGCGAGAGATCAGAGCACTCCGAGGGCGGCAGCGGCCACGGGGTCGAGCTGGTGCCGGCGCGGTGGGTCATCAGGTCTGCGACGCTGACGCGATCCTTGGCGCCGACCCGGAACCGGTCACTGCCGCGGAACTCCGGAATGACGTCGACCACCTTGGTGATCGGACTCAGCAGACCGCGCTCGAACGCCTTGAGCACGAGGACGTTCGTGAACTGCTTGGTGGTGGAGAAGATCCAGAAGACGTCGTCGCGAGCTGCCCGTCGTCCGGTCGCACGCTCACTGAAGCCGACGGCCTCGTGGAGGCCCACCTCCCCGTCGCGGGCCACCAGGATCACGCCCCCGTCGTAGAGGTCGGCGGCCACGTCGGCTTCCATCCGCTCGGTGATCCGCGCGAGGGCGCGGGGGTCGAGGGTGTCGCTTCCAGTCATGCGACCGAGTCTGCTGGCCCCGGCGGCCGGGTCGCATCGGTGCACTCACCAGTCAGCCGCGGTGGCACCTGGGTCTCGGTCTTCGGCGCGCCCGTCCGCTCAGCCGTCGGCTGGAAGAACGTCCATCAGCTGCTTGCGCGAACCGATGCCGAGCTTCGTGTAGACCTTGTGGAGATGGGACTCGACTGTCTTGCGGCTGAGGAACAGCTGCTCGGCGACTTGCTGGTTGGTCGCGCCCTCGGCGACGAGACGAGCAACGGTCAGCTCCTGAGGTGTGAGCTCCGTGCTCGAGTCGTGCCCCCGCCGGGCCTTCTCGGCGGTCGCCTGGAGTTCGGTGGTCGCCCGCTCCGCCCAGGGGACGGTGCCGAGCTGCTCGAAGGTCGCCCTGGCGTCTTCGAGGACGGCCCGAGCGCGAACGCGTTGACGGCCCCGCCGCAAGTACTCGCCGTAGAGGAGCTGAGCGCGGGCGCGTTCGAACGGCCGATCGTGCTCGCTGCTCGCCGCTGCATACCACTGCTCGGCCTCGTCGTCGCCGGCGATCAGGGCGACCAGACGAGGCAGCACCGCCTGGGCCCACGGTGACCCGGCGGCAGCCCAGGCTTCGAACCGCGGCAGCGCCGCTCGGGCGATCTCGTCTCGACCGCTGCGGGCGGCTGCCTCGACGAGGTCGGGGATCGCGAACAGTGCCGCGGACGGGTGGCCTCGGGCCGCGTCCGGGTCGGTGACCTCCTCCAGGCGCTCCAAGGCGCTCGCCAGTCGCCCGGTGGCGAGATCGGCGCGCCCGAGGGCCCAGAGAGCCGATGCCGGCAGGTAGCCGACGTCACGGCCCGTGACCAGGCGGAGCGCCGCTCCCGCTGCTGCTGCGGTCCCTTCGCCGGAGCCACGCAGGCCCTCCAGATGGGCGGACATGCTCAGCTCGAAGGCATGGCTCCGCTCGTCTCCGATGCGGCGGGTGAGCGTGCGTCCCTCGTCCAGCAGCTCCTCGGCACGGCCGATGTGGCCGCGCCAGGTCTCGACGGAGGCCAGGATCTGCAGGGTGAAGGCGAGCCGGAAGACATCGCCCTCCTCGCGGGAGAGTCGAACGGACTCTGCGAGGTGGGTGCCGGAGGTGAACTCATCTCCCAGCAGCAGCGCGGCTTGACCAGCCACCCGGTGGTCGGCGGCGGTCGTGGCGTCCGCACCCGCGGCGATCGCGGCACGGAGGCGACGGCCGGCCGTCTCGAGGTCGCCCACGAACATGGCTGCTCCGCCGTGCACGGCTTCGACCACGATGCGCGCTGCGGCATCCGTGCAGCGGATGCGGTCGGTCAGGTCCGCGACCTGACTCGCCCAGTCGGCTCTCCCGGACCACCACGCGACCTCGGCAGCCGACGCCAGTGCAGCCAGTTCCAGCTCTGTGTCGCCGCCCTGGGCGAGCTCAGCTGCCCGGACAAGCTGCTCGTACCCCTCTTGGGGGGTTCGCGAGGCCGCGGCGAGCAGGCCCTCGATCAGCAAGACACGCGCGCGAGTCGAGACCGCTGCGTCCGCCGCGTCGACACGCTGCACCAACGCCACGGAACCCGTCGGATCGCCGGCGGCGAGGCGTGCCTCCGCCGCCAGCGCCCATCGCGCTGCTCGCGTAGCCGGCTCGACCGACAAGGCGGCGGCGAGCTCCAGCGCTCTTGCTCGCTCTCCGGGGAGGAGGTCCGTGCCCGAGGCGGCAACCGCCCGCTCGAGAGAGTCGGCGGTGACGTGGTCGGTCGACGTTGCGGCCTGGCCACGATGCCAGGCGGCGCGTAGTCCGTCGGGCTCGACGGCAGTCGCCAGTACGGCGTGGGCGCGCCGCAGATCGCCCGACGGGGCGAGCTCGAGGGTGGCGGCCGGCAGCAGGGGATGGACCGGCTCGACCTGCCCTGCGTTGCGGACCAGGAGTCCCGCGTTGAGGAGCTCCGCGAGGGGAACGTCGTCGACCAGCTCCTCCGGCATGACCGACGCGAGCACGCGGCTTCCTGGGCAGTCGGTCGCCACGGCCCACATGAGGCCCAAGGCCTGCGCCTCCGGCGACAGGTCTTGTCTCGGGAGCCACAACGTCGCGACGGTGGAGCTCACGCGGCGAGCCAGGTCGACGTTGCTGTCGCTCCGGAGCACGTCGGCGGTCAGGAGCGCCCTGGTCAGCCGTACCAGGACTCCGGGGTTGCCTGCCGCCCAGCGGACGATGTCGTCGACCAGTGCCGGCTCGCGCGGCTCGGTGGGACCGTGGCCGCGCTGTGCGGCTGTTGCAGCCACCAGGTCGCGTGCCTCGGTATCCGAGAGTGCGCCGAGATGCAGATCGCTCAGCGGGCTGCCGGTGCTGGTCCTGGTGGGAAGGGCCCGGGGGGGCAGACGTCCCGCCAAGATCATGCCCCAGCGACGCGGCCTCGACACCAGACGGGCCAGGACCTCAGCGGAGAACGGATCCGCGTGGTCCACGTCGTCGACCGCGAGAAGGAGCGGTGCCTCGTCGGCTAGCCGATCGAGCAGTGCTGAGAGCGATCTGCCGGCCGCGTCGGCGGTGGCGGTCGGATCGGCGATGTCTCTGGCGGCTGCATCGAGCAGCCCGTGGTCGTAGGCCCATCCGCTTCCGGGATGGAGAAGGCGCCCGGTCAGCTGGTGCAGCATCGCCGCTCGAACGCCGGCCTCCGCGGGGTCCCCACTTGCGCTGAGCAGCAGCATCTCGTCGACGTCCAGGTGGTCGAGCAGTGCCGACTTGCCCGAGCCTGCGGCTCCCCAGATGCCCAGGTAGGCACCCCGACGCGAGACCACGTCCTCGATGAGGGCCTCGAGCTGTGCCCGCTCACGCTCTCTGCCCACGAGCGACCGATCCAGGACGGTCGGAGGGTCCATCGCTCGGTGTCGTCCTTCCTGTGACTGGTGGCCACCCCGATGCGAGTTCGCAGCGCCCTCGTGAGCATAGTCACGGTGAGCACTCGTGATGTCGTCGTCGTCGGCGCGGGCCCGGTCGGCGCTTTGACTGCGCTCGGCATTGCCCAGCGGGGCCATGAGGTCCTCCTCCTGGAGTCGGCTCCGGAGCTCGCGGCGTCGCCGCGGGCGATCGTCTACTACTGGCACGTCCTGGATGGCCTCGAGGCACTCGGGGTCCTCGACGACATCGACGCGCGGGGCCTGCGCAACACGACGTTCCGCAACCGCGTCCTCGCCACCGGCCACGAAGCTGTGGTGTCGCTGGCCCCACTCGAGGCGATCACCACTCGTCCATGGAACGTGCACCTCGGTCAGCACGAGGTGGTGCGGGTCGCGCTGGAGCACCTGGAGCGCCACCCGAACGCCGAGGTCCGACTTGGTTCGCCGGTCGTCGGCGTCCGGCCCGCCGCCGATGGTGCCGTGATCGAGGTGGGTGGAGAATCCCCCGGCGAGGTGCGAGCGTCGTGGGTGATCGGCGCCGACGGTGCGCGGAGCACGGTGCGTGCATCTCTCGGTATCGGCTTCGAGGGGACGACCTGGGACGACCGTTTCGTCGCGACCGACCTGCGCTATCGGTTCGACGAGGCCGGCTTCGGCAACGCCAACATGGTCATGGACCCCGATCACGGCTGCGTGATCGCGCGGATCGACGAGAACCTGTGGCGCTGGACCTGGGGCGAGCCCGCCGAGCTGCCTGCCGAGTCGGTCGACGAGCGGCTTCCCGGTCGTCTGGCGGCGCTCGGCCTCCCGGACCAGCCGTACGAGGTCGTGGCCGCGACGCCCTACCGGATGCACCAGCGGGCTGCCGACCGCATGCGAGAAGGCCGGGTTCTCCTGGTGGGGGATGCGGCCCACGCCACGAACCCGACGGGCGGGCTCGGCCTGACCAGCGGGATGTACGACGTCTTCGCGCTGCTCGACCCTCTCGACGACGTACTCCGAGGCGCTGACGACGCCTCACTCGATGCGTGGGCTGTCGAGCGGTTGCGGATCTTCAACCAGCACGCCTCGCCGATGGCCACGGCTTCCAAGCACCGGGTCTACGACGAGACCGACCGTGACGCGCTGGAGGCGTTCGTCCTCGGTGCCGCACTGCCGGTCGAGGCCGACGAAGCAGTCCGGCGCCTCTCGGCGATGACCGTCCTGCGCAGCGGCTTCCCTCGGCACCACACGTCCCTCGCCTGAGCAACTGTCCACCCATCCCGGCCGCGGCAAGGCGGCCACGAAACAGGAGAACGACCATGTCTGGACTCACCATCGTCGCCGGCGGCCGCCAGGGCGCACCCAGCGAGCTGCGCACCGCCACGTTCGTCGGCGAGGTCTGGGGCGACCCCGTGCTGCCCACGACGGACGGTTGGCTGGTGAACAACGTGCACTTCGCGCCCGGCGGTCGGACGAACTGGCACACCCATGGTGTCGGTCAGATCCTGATCGTCACGGCCGGGGAGGGGCTGGTGTTCGACGAGCACGGCAACGGCGGCCGGATCGGGATCGGCGACGTCGTGCACATCCCGGGCGAGACATTGCACTGGCACGGTGCCACCTCCGACTCCTTCATGACCCACACGGCCATCTCGGTCGGTGGGCACGACTGGCGCGAGCCCGTGTCCACGGACGAGTACGAGCGCGCGAACCAGGCATGACGCAGTCGGTGGGCTTCATCGGGCTCGGTCAGATGGGCCGGCCGATGGTCGCCGCACTCCGAGGCGCGGGCTACGAGGTGACCGCATACGACGTGTCCCCCGAGGCGCGGGACGCCACGCCGGGGAGCGTCGACACCCTCGGGGAGGTGGCCGGTGATGTCGTGATCCTGATGCTTCCCAGCTCCCAGGTCGTCGAGGCCGTTCTGAACGACCTGCTGGCGTCGGGGCTGGGGCCCGGGACGCTGGTCGTCGACATGGGGTCCTCCGATCCGAGAAGCACTCGCGCCCTGGGGCGACTACTGGCAGACGCCGACGTCGCCTACGTCGACGCCCCGGTCTCGGGAGGCGTGGCCCGCGCCGAGCGGGCCACGCTCACGATCATGGTGGGCGGCGCCGCCGAAGACGTCGCTCGAGCGCGTCCCGTGCTGGCGTCCATGGGCGAAGTCACCCGCCTCGGCGAGCTCGGCGCTGGCCACGCGGTGAAGGCCTGCAACAACGTGCTGGCCGGGATCTCGTTGCTCGCCGCGGTGGAGGTGCTAGAGGTCGTCCGGACCTTCGGGATCGACGCCGCCGTCGCTTTCGACGTCATCAACAGCTCGACCGGCCGGAGCTGGTCGACCGAGCACAAGATCCCGACGTTCGTGCTGCCGGAGGAGTACAGCTCGGGCTTCGCGCTGGGGTTGCTCGTCAAGGACATTGGCATCGCGCGCGACCTCGCCGAGGACCTCGGGGTCGAGCATGCACTTCTCGACACCGCCTACGACCTGTGGCAGCGCGCCGGGAGCGACCTCCCCGCCGAAGCCGATCACACCGCCGTGGCCCAGTGGGTGGCCGCGCGGGGCCACCGCCCTGGCACCTCGGGAGCACTCGCATGATCGAGATCCGGCATCGATTCATCCTCGACCCGGATCCATCCGATCAAGGTGCAGAGGCTGCTCTCTTCGTCGAGCATCGCGCTCCCGCCGAGGTCGTCGGATCCCATCCGGTCGTCCTGGTCCACGGTGGCGGGGGACAGGGCACCGACTGGGGCACGACCCCGGATGGCCGCCCGGGCTGGGCAGACCTGCTCTTGGCAGACGGATGGGAGGTCCACGTCGTCGACCGTCCCGGCCATGGCCGGACGCCGGGCCGCGTGCCGCCGCCTGCGGCGCTCGCGATGACGGCGCGGATCTTCGCCCCGGGTGATCTCGTCGGCCATACCCAGTGGCCTGGGCCCGGAGGCGTGGACGACCCCGCGGTGCGAGTGCTCGCGACCTCGGCGGCCGGGCTGCCCTCAGACCTCGCGGTGGCGCAGTCGATCGAGCAGCGGTTGCTCGAGACCCTCCTGGAGGGGATCGGCCCGGCTGTGCTGGTCGCGCACTCGCTCGGCGCGTGCGCCGCCTGGCTGGTCGCCGAGCACCGCCCCGACCTGGTCGCCGCAGTGGTCGCGATCGAGCCGGCCGGACCGCCGTACGTGGACGTGCCGGGAACGCCGCTGCGGCTGCCAGCCGGGATCACTGCGGCGCCGCTCGGATCCGAGGGTCGGCTGACCGGTCTCACCCAGGTGCCGGTGGCAGTCGTTCAAGGGGAGGCCTCGCCGATGGGCGCGTCGACACCGCCCGTGGTCGATTACCTCCGCCAAGCCGGGGTCCACGTGGATCACATCGAGCTCGCTGCGCGCGGTCTCCACGGCAACGGGCACGGGCTCATCCTCGAGCTCAACAACGAGGCGGTGCTGGACGTCGTCCTGACGTGGGTCACCTCGGCCGTGCCGGAAGCCGACGCTCTCAGCGCCCGTACAGGAACAGGAGAAGACGCATGACCAGCTCCACCCTGACGTCCCAGCAGACTCAGCCCACGACCGGTGGTCTCGGGCAAGGTCAGGACACCGACCTCGCCCGGCTGCTGGTGCGTTGCGCTGACCAGCCTGGCGTGGTCGCCGCGGTCAGCGGCTTCCTCGCCCGCATCGGCGCCAACATCGAGTCACTGCAGCAGCACACGACCCAGCCCGAAGGCGGCGCCTTCTTCCAGCGCACCGAGTTCCGGCTGCGCGGCCTCGCCGCTGCCCGTGACGACCTCGAGGCCAGGTTCGCCACCGAGGTAGCCGTCGATCTCGGCATGGAGTTCAGCCTGACCGAGGCCGCCAAGCCGAAGCGCGTCGCGATCATGGTGTCCAAGACCGACCACTGCGTGCTGGACCTCCTGTGGCGCAACCGTCGGGGCGAGCTCGACATGACCGTCGCGATGGTGATCTCCAACCACACCGACCTGGCCGACGAGGTGCGTCCCTTCAACGTTCCGTTCTTCCACGTCCCAGCGACCCGCGACAACCGCGCCGAGGCCGAGGAGCGCATCCTGGGACTGGTCCGCGACAACGTCGACCTCGTCGTGCTGGCCCGCTACATGCAGATCATCACTCCACACTTCCTCTCCGAGGTAGGCGTGCCTCTGATCAACATCCATCACTCCTTCCTCCCCGCGTTCATCGGCGCAGGGCCGTACCAGAAGGCGAAGGACCGCGGCGTCAAGCTGGTGGGTGCGACGGCCCACTACGTCACCGAGGAGCTGGACGAGGGCCCGATCATCGAGCAGGACGTCGTCCGGGTCGACCATCGACACCAGACCGCCGACCTGGTCCGTCTCGGCGCAGACGTGGAGCGTGCCGTCCTCTCGCGTGCCGTGCAATGGCACTGCGAGGACCGCGTCGTGCGGCACGGCAACTCGACCATCGTCTTCTGAACCATCGTCTTCTGAACCATCGATCTTTCGAAAGGTACCTGATGACCGCTCTCAGGATGGACGGCGCTGCCGTATCCCGTCGCGTGCGCGGCGAGGTCGCCGATGGTGTCGCCGGAATGGTCGCCTCCGGAATCGGCGCGCCCGGGCTCGCGACCGTCCTGGTCGGCGACGACCCGGCCTCCCAAGTGTACGTGCGGAACAAGCGCCGTCAGTGCGTGGAGGCCGGCATGATCGACCTTCACCGGCACCTCCCCGCCGAGATCTCCCAGACGGAGCTGGAGGCGGTCCTCGACGAGCTCGCTGCGGATCCGGCAGTCTCGGGGATCCTGCTGCAGCTGCTAGTCCCTCCGCATCTCGACTCGACCGCGCTCCTGCGCCGGATCCCGCCCGGCAAGGACGTCGACGGACTCTCCGAGGTCAACGCCGGTCGGCTCGCGCAGGGACGTCCCGGACTGCTTCCGTGCACACCGATCGGCGTGCTGCGACTGCTCGACGAGTACGACGTCCCGCTCTCCGGAGCCGGAGCCGTGGTGATCGGTCGCTCGGTGCTGATCGGTCGTCCGATGGCTCAGCTGCTGATGGGACGCGACGCCACGGTGACGATGTGCCACTCGCGAACTCGAGACCTCGCCGCAGTCTGCCGGAGGGCCGACCTGGTCGTGGTCGCGGCAGGCGTCCCAGGCATTCTCGGTGCGGAGGCCGTGAAGCCCGGGGCGACCGTGGTCGACGTCGGGATCCACCGCACGCCGGATGGGCTCACCGGTGACGTCCGGTTCGACGAGGCCGAAGCGGTGGCGGGGCTGATCACGCCGGTGCCCGGTGGTGTGGGCCCGATGACGATCGCGATGCTGCTTGCCAACACGCTGCAGGCTGCCCGGACGGCGAGGAAGGTCGAGGCGCATGCCTGAACCGATCCTCCGCTTCGACGAGGAGCGCTCGGCCGACGTCGTCGCGGAGTCCTTCGGCGGCTGCGGCGACGCCCGGCTCCGCCAGCTGCTCACCGGTCTGGTGCGACACCTGCACGCGTTCTCGAGGGAGGTCGAGCTGACCCAGGGCGAGCTCGACGCGGCGGTGGCCTTCCTCACCAGCACCGGGCAGATGTGCGATGACACCCGGCAGGAGTTCGTGCTCCTGTCGGACGTTCTCGGGCTCTCGATGCTGGTGGACGCGATCGGCAACCGGGCTGAGGTCGGCGTCACCGCATCGACCGTCCTCGGACCGTTCCACATGGTCGAGTCACCATCGCGAAGTCTCGGTGACACCATCTCGCTGGCGCCGGGCGGGGAGCCCACCCTCATCACCGGGCGGGTGCTCTCGGCTGACGGCGCACCCCTTCCGGGCGCCATGGTCGATGTCTGGCAGGCGGACGCCGACGGGTTCTACGACGTGCAGCGACCCGACGAGGTGCCCGAGCGCAACCTCCGCGGCCTCTTCACGACCGACGCAGAGGGTCGCTTCTGGTTCCAGACCATCCTGCCGGCTGCGTACCCGATCCCCGACGACGGCCCGGTGGGACGCCTGCTGAGCGCGACGGGCCGGCACCCGTGGCGACCGGCGCACGTGCACTTCATCGTCGGAGCCGATGGACACGCGCCGCTGACGACGCACATCTTCGTCGAAGGCTCTCCCTACCTCGACTCCGACGCGGTCTTCGGGGTCAAGGACAGCCTGGTGGTGGACTTCGAGGAGGTCGACGACGCCAACCTGGCGGCCAGCTTCGGGATGCCTGCACCGTTCCGGCACGCCTCCATCGACTTCCGGCTGCGGGCGGCGAGGTGAGTCTCGGCGAAGTAGGTTTCGCCCCGGCCTTCGTCCATGACCAACGCGCGCTGCGGGTGGTCTTCGGCGCCGGCCGCCTGGACGAGCTCCCCGAGGAGGTCGACCGCCTCGAGCTCCGACGGGTCCTCCTCGTCGCGACGAGGTACGCCGACCGCGCGAGGGAGCTGCTCGGCGAGCGAGTGGTCGACGTCGTCACCGACCCACGCCCACACGTGCCCGTCGACGAGGTGGCCGCGGCGACCGCTCGCGTCCGCACGGTCGGCGCCGACGGCCTCGTGGCTGTCGGCGGCGGGTCGGCGATCGGCCTCGCCAAGGCCCTCGCGCTCGAGACCGGGTTGCCAGTGCTCGCCGTTTCCACGACCTACTCCGGCTCGGAGATGACCCGGGTGTGGGGTCGCACCGAGGCGGGGCGCAAGCAGACCGGCCGCGATGACCGAGTCGCCCCGCGCACCGTGATCTACGACCCTGATCTCGTCGCACAGCTGCCCCGCGAGACCGCCGCCGCGAGCGCGCTCAACGCCGTCGCGCACGCGGCCGAGGCTCTCTACGCCCCCGACAGGAGCGTGCTCTCCGACATCGCGGCGGCCGAAGCCGTGCGCATCCTGACGACGAGCCTGGCCGGGTCAGCGCCGCCGACCGACCTGCTGCGTGGCGCCTATCTCGCAGGCACCGTCCTCGACCTCACGACGATGGGACTTCACCACAAGCTCTGTCACGTGCTCGGCGGGTCGTTCGACCTGCCCCACGCGGAGACGCACAGCATCGTCCTGCCGCAGGTGCTGGCCTTCAACCTTGCCGATCCCGTCCTCGCGATCCGCTTCCGGGACGTCGGGGCGGACGACTTGCCTGCCCGGGTGCAGCAGCTCGCCTCGAGATACGCACTGCCGATGTCGCTGCGCGAGATCGGCATGTCGGAGGCAGCCATCGGGGAGGTTGTCGACGCAGTCGTGGCAGCACCGCCGGCGAATCCACGCGCGGTCGAGGGGACCGCGATCCGTGCGCTGCTGCGTCGTGCCTGGGCGGGCGAGCCGATCGGCGAAGGGACGATCGCATGAGCGGCTGGATCGATCTGTCGCACCCGCTCGACAGCGAGGTCCCCCGGATCGCGACCTTCCCGGCGCCGTCGTACACCACGGTCATGGAGCTCCCCGATGACCCCATGACCGTCACGCGGATGGACATGGTGGTCCACACGGGCACCCACGTCGACGCGCCGTCCCACTTCGTCGTGGGCGGGGAGTCGGTCGACCAGCTCGACCTGGCCCGGCTCACCGGAGCCGGAGTCGTCTGCCGTGTCGACGCCTCCGACGACGAGGTGTACGGACTGGAGGCCCTGGTCGACCGCGATCTCGTACGCGCCGGCGACATCGTGATCCTGGAGACCGGGTGGTGGCGACATTTCGGCTCGGGACGATACGGCCGACACCCCTCGCTGTCCCTGAAGGTGGCCGAGTGGCTCGTCGAGCGCGAGGTCGCGATGGTGGCCGTCGATACCGGAACCCCTGATCTTCCTGTGATGCTGCGCCCCGAAGGATTCCGCTGGCCGATCCATCACGTGCTTCTCGGCTCAGGCGTGCTGATCGCCGAGCACCTGACGAATCTGTCCGAGCTCTCGGGGCGGCGTGTCGAGGTCGTGCTGGCGCCACTGAACATCCGTGGTGCCGACGGCGCGCCAGTGCGTGCGCTCGGCCGCCTGGCCCGGTGACGATCGGGTTCGAGCCACCGTCCGTGGGTGACCTCTTCATCGATGGCTCGTGGCGTGGGTCGTCGGACGGCGCGTCGTTCCCGTCGTGGACCCGGCGACAGGTGAGGTGATCGCGAGTGTCGCCGACGCCGCCGAGGAGGAAGCCAGGCTCGCTCTTGAGGTGGCCGCTGCGGCGGCGCCGGGCTGGGGGGTGACTCCGCCGCGTGAGCGCTCGATGATCCTGACCCGCGCCTACGATCGAATGCCGCAACGCGAGGCCGGCCCTCCGTAGGAGGAGCCGGCCCCGGGGCGTCGTACGACGTGGTCAGGCGTCGCGGAACCGCTTGGCCCAGATGCCCGACTTGCCAGGCTGCAGGATGCCGTGCGGATCGATGGCGTCCTTGATGGTCTCGTTGAGCCGCATCAGGGCGTTGTCGTTGAAGTCGAGCTGGGAGGCGATCAGATCCATGTGGTGCAGGTTGGTCCGGTAGACGGGGTAGCCACGGTCCCGCATCACCGCGACCATGCGCGAGTAGTTGTCGTAGACCCGGGTCGTCTGCGTCTCGTCGTGCGGGTCGAAGAACATCGTGCTGATGTGGATGACCGAGCGCGGGGAGAGCATCAACCCGGAGAAGAACTGCTCGCCGGTCTCCTGGTAGAGCGAACGCATCAGCTGGCTGGTCTCGACGACGTCCTTGCCGCGCAGGGGCCCGACCGGGGAGAAGTCGAGGTGCGCGGTGTCCTCGCCGTAGACGCTCTTGAAGAGGTCGAGGATGTCCATGTCGGGGATGCCCGCCATGACGCGGTCCTCGTGACCGGTGTGGCTCGACCGGTCGGTGCCCGGATAGTCGCGGCGTCGCAGGGTCGCGCTCGGGATCGAGCCGAACGTCCGCTCGACGGACAACCAGTGGGCGTCCACCACCTCGGCGCTTCCGTACAGCGCGAACCGGGCGAGCCATCGAGACGCGTCCGGCTCGAAGGACGGGTTCCCGTCCTCGTCGAGCCGTACGCCACGCATGATCACCGGGTAGTTGGTGACCGTGCGGTCGAGCATCAGCTCCCGCATCCCGTCCGCGACCGCCTCGAGCGCTTCGTCGCCTCGGAACTCGACCCAACACGATGCGTAGGTCGCCGGCCGCCGCTGCAGCCAGAACCCCATCTTGGTGATGATCCCGAGCCCGGAGGAGTGGAACAGACCCTGCAGCTGCGGGCCGAACGGATGCCGGTAGACGTGGGCGACCTCGCTGGAGGGCATGGCCCACATGCCCGTGCGGACGAGCTCACCGTCCGGTAGCACGACCTCCATGCCGCAGACGTTCTCGGCGTGGTCGCCGTAGGGGGTGTAGCCCCGGCCGTACTCGGTGCAGTTGCCGACGACGCTGCCCCACCCGAGGTCGGGGATCGAGGTCCACAGGCGCCCGCCGGCGGCCTCAAGCGCATCGAACAGGTCGAACCACCGCACGCCCGGCTCGACCACGGCGAACGCGAGGTCCTCGTCGATCTCGAGGACCTTGTTCATGTTCCGGAGGTTGACGATCACCGAGCCCTTTACGCGAGGAGCGGAGCCGCCGTAGGTGTTGTTGCGACCCTGACTGATGGTCCAGAGCGGGACCCGCAGCTCGTGGGCGATCCGGACGACCGCCTGGACCTCCTCCGTGGTGGTCGGGGACACGACCGCTGACGCGTCCCAGTCGCTCGACTCGCGGTAGCTGTAGGGATCCCGGAACTCGCGCACCGCGGCGGTGTCGGTCACGACCTTCTCGGTCCCGATCGCCTCGGCGATCCGGTCCAGTGCGAGCTCGACGTCGCCGAGGTCGACGGAGGGAGTGGACAAGGTAGTCATGCAGTGAAGCGTCCGTGACCAGGGCCACAGGTCGCATCCATGACGTGACTAGGGGTGACGGCGCGACCGACCGGTGGCTCCACCGATGCGATCGATGTGGTGTCGGCCCGAGCATCGGCGGATGGAAACCATTCAGGGCAGGGTCGCCGTCGTCAGCGGAGCGGCCAGCGGCATCGGTCGGGCCGTCGTCGACCGTCTGGCGGCCGAGGGGGCGAAGGTGGTGATGGCCGACGTCGAGGCGGGTGCCCTCGAGGCCGCCGTCGCCGAGGTCCAGGCAACCGGCGCCGACGCGATCGGCGTACGCACCGATGTCAGTCGCGTCGAGGACATCGAGGCCCTGGCCCAGCGGACCATCGACGAGTACGGCGCGGTGCACATCTTGTGCAACATCGCAGGCGTCGAGGGCGGCGCGCTCTTCGGAGACATCTCCCGGAGGACCTGGGAGTGGGTCATGGGGGTGAACTTCTGGGGCACGCTGGATGCCTGTCGGGTCTTTCTCCCCTACCTCGTGGCCCAGGACGAGGCGCACATCGTCAACTGCGCCTCCATGGCCGGGTTTGCGAGTGGCCTTCCGACCTTCCATCCCTATGTCGCGTCCAAGCACGCGGTCGTCGGGATGACCGAGAACCTCGAGGTCGAGCTGCGCACGATGACGGCGCCTCACGTCGGCGTCTCCCTGCTCTCACCGGGATTGGTGAAGACCAACATGAACAAGTCCGAGCGCAACCGCCCCTCCGACGTGCCGGCGACCGACACCCAGGACATCCGCGTCCAGCTGCACGCTGACATCGAGCGGCAGACCGACGAGATCGGTGTCACCCCGGCGTACGTCGGCGACCTCGTCGTCAAGGGCATCAAGGAGCGCCGGTTCCACCTGCTGACCCACCCCGACGCGGTGATCGCTGCCTTCCGTGCACGTCTGGGATGGCTGGAGACCGACGTACCCCCGGCATCTCCGGTGGGGCCGCAGGACTCGGCGGCCGCGCCGAAGCACTGAGCGCTCTGCTGATCCGCAGGGTGGCGTGAGGAAGCAATCTATCGACGCGGCACGTCGGCCGTGTCGAACGTCTCGTTGCGGAGCTCGCCTCGGAAGTAGGGGAGAGGTGCGATGGTGGCGCGGATCTCCCGTCGGCTCTCCTCCGCGTGTCCCCAGACCACGATCACCTCTCGCCCCTGCTCCGCGTAAGCGGTGTCGAGGAACGCCAAGGAGACCATGCGGTTGCTGAGGTAGTCGATGGTTCGCCCGGAGGTGACCCCGACACGCAGGCCCCCGACCTCGACGTAGTCGATCCGCATCGACAACCCTGCGAAGTCGGCGAGGGTGAACCCCGATGACTCGATCGGGTCAGCAGCTGATGAGCCCGTTCCGCGAAGCTGGGCGGTGAACGCGGCGCCGACATCGTCCGGGTTCCACTCGAGGGTCACCGCTGTCCGCGGCGGGTTCGCGGCAAGGCGTTGCAGCGCGTGCTTGCCGGGGAACTCGTGATCGAAGTTGACGATATTTCCCCAACCGACGTCGTAGGGAGTGGCATACGCGTTGGTGCGCTTGTCCGATGCGCTCCCCACCAGGCCGAGATCCAGGTGCGGAACCGCCGCCATGAATGCGGCAAGGGCCTCGCCGCTCTCGGCGAAGGGGTACAGGTAATGCTGGAGCTGGTTCGGGTAGCCGCCGACGGTGTGGTTCCCAAGCGCGTAGTTGAGGAAGCCTTGCGGCCTGCCCCCGACGGCCTCGACGGCCTCACGGAGCTCTTCGTAGGCGGTGACCGCGTACGACGAGTGCCCGTGGACCTCGTAGGCGAGCGACCCGGACATGCCAAGTCGGTGCACGACTGCAGCGCCACCGCCGAGCGTCACGGGGGTGTTCCGTCCGAATCGGAGGTCGTGCAGGTCTGTCCGGGTCACTCGTTCCATGACCTCGAGCGACTTCGGGCCGTCGACCTGGAAGAAGTACTCGTCCATCACGTACGTCCCGTGGACGTCCAGAGGGCTCCGTTGCAGGTGGAAGTCGAGGACCGGCGCGAGCCAGTAGGTGCGGAACCGGTCGTCCGCGATCTTGACGCACAGGCCGTCGGCGAGCATGTAGCCGTCTTCGTTGCAGATGATCATGTGCCGAGAGCCGTCGGAAGGCAGGAGGCCGAAGTCGCGGTTCACGGCGACGGAGTTGAGGAAGGCAACGGCGTCCGGGCCGCTGACGTCATACACCGGACTCGTGTTCAGGAACGTGCCCAACCACGCGCTCGTCCGTCCGGCGAGGAACTCCTCCCGCGGTGACGAGTACTGCGCCGGGACCAGGAACGGGCCGAAAGGCGCGAGCGCGGTCGCGCCTTCGTACACCGGGCTACCGGGAGCGAAGAGCAGGTTGACCACCGGCTCGCCCGTGCCCCAGCGCGGGTCCGGCTCCGGCGACGTACCTTCAGTCATGGTGGTGTCTTTCGGTGGTGGGTGGGTGGACGACGGGATCGGCACCTAGAAGTGAGTGGCGCGCTCGAGGATGAGCTCGCGGGCGCGCTCGAGCACGACGCCCAGATGGGTGGGCGGCCGCCCCGTGAGTGTTCTGACGTCGCGCGAGGTCGCGACGAAGTAGTGCTCGCGGATCCCGGCTTCGTAGGTGACCAGGTCGTCGCGAGCGGACGCGCCGTACAGCTCGGTCTCCAGCCCCAGCTCATAGTGCGCGGGGATGCCTGCGGCCTCCAGCTCTCGGTCGCGCTCCTCCGAGGTCAGGTCGACGTACTCGAGGTCGCGACCGAAGATCTCCGATGCCATCGCCACCACTTCGGGGAGCGACCAGTTCTGCTCGTTCGCGATGCGGTAGGTGTGTCCGGCGTGGCCATCGGTCGTCAGCACCTCGACAGCTGAGGCGACGCACTCGGACCGCGGGATGAAGCCGACGCGCCCGTCGCCGCACGACATGCGCAGCTGCCCGCTCGCGAGTGCTGCGGGAACCATCATGAACGCGGCAGCCTCGGCGTAGAGGCTGTCGCGCATGATCGTGAAGTCCAGACCGCTCTCGGCAAGCAGCATCTCGGTCTGCAGGTGATCGGGAGCGATCATCGCCGGGTTGCCTTCTTCCGCGCCGTCGCTCGAGGTGTAGACGACGTGGCCGACGCCGGCCTGCTTCGCGGCGTTGATGGCATTGAGGTGCTGGCCCGAGCGCCTGCCTACATCCCGAGTGCTGATCAGGAGGAGTTTCTGGCCGCCCGCGAATGCTTCCCGCAGCCCGTCCGGCTGGTCGAAGTCGCCTCCACGTACGTCCACACCTTTAGCCGCGAGTTCAGACACACGGCTCGGGCTCCGAGTGACGAGGATGAGATCCTCGGGCCGCATCCTCTCGAGGAGGAGGCCGATCGCCTCTCTGGCGAAGCCTCCAGAGGCACCGGTCACGATCGTCTTCATAGGATGAGGGCTCACTCCTCAGTCAGCTCACGGGACGTCTGAGGCGGCGGACCGGATCCGGCCACCGACTGCGCTCGTCGCCCGACTCTTGTGACTGGGGCCACTCGATCGCATCCATGAGGGCACCAGTGACACGCGATGGAGCTACCGGAAGAAGGCGACACTCGCAGCGGCCCAGGCCTGGGTACTCGGTCGCCGAGGTCGTCGAGGTCGTCGGGCTCAGGTCAGGCTGCGGCTGATCCCTTGGGCGGCGACCCGGAGCGCCGATGCGAGCCGGGTCCGGTGCCTCTTGAGCGAGGCCACGACGATGCCGAGCGCGGCCACGACGGTGTCGCCGGCCAAGATCGGGACCGCCACCGAGCAGCTCCACTTAACCCGAGGCGGTGCAGAGGTGGTCACCAATGGGAACGGCTGCGCGGGCACAGGCGGGTCGGGATCGGGCGCGGGAGAGCCGGCTGAGGCAGCCCGGGAGCGCCGGCTTCGGCTCGACCAGGACCAACTGGCCCTGGAGGAGCGCATCGACGACGCGGTGGTCGACGTCGAGGTCGCTTGCGAGGAGCGCTCCGAGGCCGAGCAGGCGGTGAGCGAGGCGGAGATCGCGGCCGCAGCCGCGATCGAACGGCTCCTTGCGGAGCGGCTTGCGATGAAGGACGTCGTGCAGCTGACCGGACTTGACCAGTCGACGGTGCGTCGGCTGCGTCAGCTAGGGACCCGACACCGATGACGACCTCACTGACGACGGCGCCACCACCGGTGAGGGTGCCGACACCGATGTCGCGTGATGGACGCCACCCGAACCCCGTGATCGGCCGGCGTCAGCAGGAGCCGCTCCGATCCCGTCGAGCCAGCTGGTGTCCCGATCGTGATCGACGCGGCCGATCGCGCACATTCGTCGCGTCGGTCCACTGCTGAGGCCCGCGAGGCTCGGCTTGTGGGAACCCGGAATGCTTTCCCTTATCGGGACCGGCGTCGACGAGGCCTCTGTATGAACCGCGTCGGCGGATGCCGACACGGCTCGCCGCGGCATGCCGCTCGGGCTAGGAGTCGTGGTCTTCGGTGGCGACGTCCAGCGCTTCGGTCATGAGGCGTCGCGTCAGGCGGCCTGGAACGAACGGGTGGAGTTGAAGAACGTCTCCCGGGCGATGACGGTCCTCGGCGCGACGCTCTCGTCGTCGCCCGCGCCGAGCGTGAGCAGCAGTGGCACGAAGTGGTCGGCCGTCGGGTGGGCGATGCGGGCGCCGGGGCCTTTGGCGAGGTAGTCGCTCAGTGCGTCGACGTCGCGGCGGGCGATGGCTTCGGCGGCCCAGGCGTCGAACTCGCGCACGGGTGCTACGAGCTCGGGTCGACGCATGACCGCGAAGCTGTGGGTCATGAATCCGGAGCCGATGACGAGGTAGCCCTCCTCGCGCAGGGCCTTCAGGCGTCGGCCAAGGGCGAGCAGGGCCTGGGGGTCGAGACTCGGCATGCTGAGCTGGATGACGGGGACGTCGCCCGCGGGGTACATCGCCATCAGCGGGATGAATGCGCCGTGGTCCAGGCCGCGGTCCGGGAAGTGGTGGACCGTGGTGCCGTCCTGCAGTGAGCCGAGGACGCGGTGGGCGAGCTCGGTCGCGTCCGGCGTGCGGTACTGCAACGTGTAATAGCGCGGGTGGAAACCCCCGAAGTCGTAGTACAGCGGAGTTCCCGCGCCGATGTTGGTGACGGCGAGAGGTGCGTTCTCCCAGTGCGCGGAGACGACCACGATGCCGCGCGGCCTGGGCAATGACTGTCCCCAGTCGAACAGGTCGCGCAGCCAGTCGGGGTCGTCGAGGGTGGGCGGCGCGCCGTGGCTGACGAACAGCGCCGGGAGGGCACCGTCGGTCGGGGTCCAATCACGGCGAGCCTGGGCAGCGGGGAGGACCTCGGCGAGCAGGTCGTCATAGGCGCCGGCCGGCCGGGTGGGGTTGAGGATCTCGTCGTAGGTCTTGCTCACGTGGGTGCTCCTGTCCAGGTGGAAGGTGGTCGGGTCGGTCGGTTCGAGTCCTGCGGGGCAGGTCAAGCGTGCAGTGCGAACCCGCCGGTCCAGGATGTCTGGCCGGTGGCCGCGAGGCCGATCTGAAGGAGCGCGAGCGCCTCGAGCTCGCGCGCGCGAGCCAGCGGGCCGACGTCAGCTGTGCGCAGACCGGCTGTGTTGACGACTTTGGCCAGTCCCTTGGCCTGCTCGTCGTCGCTGGCGATGAGGACGGTGGTGGGCTGGCCCTCGACGCCGCCTGTGGCCAGTGTGGCACCGAAGTTGGTGTTGAACGCCTTGAGCACCCGCGCGGTCGGCAGTGCCTCGGCGATTCGGGCCGCGGACGAGGAGTCGGCCGGCACGGTCAGCGAGAAGGTGTCGAAGTCGAGCGGGTTGGTGATGTCCACGACGACCTTGCCCGCCAGCTGCTCGCCGCGCTGGCTCACGATGCCAGCCACGGCGGCGTGTGGGACGGCCAGCACGACCAGGTCGCCGGTGACGGCAGTGTCGGCATCGCTGCCGTCGAGGGTCTGGACGCTGCGTCCGGCACGCCGAGCGAGGTCGGCGATGGCCGAGCCCATGGTGCCCTTGCCGAGGACGGTGACGGTGCTGCTCATGACGTGCTCCGGGTGGTGTCGGTGGGTGACCTCGACGACCCCATAAAAGTTGTCGGTACAACCAACGTTAGCGGCAATTACTTGTTGCTACAACTTATCTGGGATGATGGCGGGCATGGACGTCGATTGGCTGGACGACGCGGAGCGCGCGGCCTGGCTGCGCCTGATTGGGATGGTGGAGCTGCTCCCAGTGGCGCTCGACTCGCACATGCGTCAGCAGGCGGGGTTGACCCACTTCGAGTACTACGTGCTGGCGATGCTGTCCGAGGCCCCAGAGCGGACCCTGCGCATGACGGCTCTGGCCGCACGGACCAACGCGACCCTGCCGCGCCTCTCGCACGTGGTGCGGCGCCTCGAGGATCGGAACCTGGTGGAGCGGTTTCCCTGCCCCGAGGACGGCCGCGCTACCAACGCGCGCCTCACGGACACTGGGTGGGAGAAGGTGCGGACGACGGCGCCCAAGCACGTGGGTGAGGTGCGGCGCTTGGTCTTCGATGCCCTTACGCCAGAGCAGGTCGACCGGTTGACCGAGATCGCCGGCGCCGTGCTGGCCCGGCTCGACCCCGACGGCACCCTGATGCCCGGAGCCGCCAGTCCGTGATCGGGACGCACCGTCACAGCGGGTCGCAGGCGACCTCGTGAGAGTGCCCGAACCGCTGGCCAGGTGCCACAGGTAGCGTCCGTGTCAGTGGCAAGCGACATCGGCCAGTCGCACTTGGGACTCCCGTGCGCGCGGGCTTTGGGCACCAGCAGTGACCTAGCACTGCGCGCACCCATCTTCTGAGACCAATCAGCTCCCATTGCCACGCCTCGGGTGCGAGGCGAGCCCTGAACTCAGATCACGGGCTTGCAGCGGGCCCCGTGCGCTGCTCGTCGACCGAGTGGCCGATAGCGCAGATCACTCACTATGCGATTGCCGAAGGGACAGAGCTCCGCGAACGCGGTGGCCAGCTGCGTCTCCTCGATCTTCCGTTGAATGGAGCTGAACCCAGGTGGGCGGGTGCGAATGCCACCCACCCGGC
>Ga0268264_10000427_pt1 | contig 58342 bp, 43 predicted proteins | sample KBSSwiS32_FD_190357 | JGI IMG/M metagenome (GOLD analysis project Ga0268264, IMG submission 190357) | Switchgrass rhizosphere microbial communities from Kellogg Biological Station, Michigan, USA - KBS Switchgrass S3-2 (SPAdes) (version 2) | ecosystem: Host-associated > Plants > Roots >... | reverse complement strand
AAGTATGCACACCAGTATTCACAGCGGAGGCACCGGAAACATCCGGCATTCCCCACGCGATGGTTTTAACAGCGTATAGCGCGCTCTCCCCGGGGACCGGCTGTGCCCCCGTCATTCCCTGGTGATCGCACATCGCTGCCCGGTTGGGCTCGCGCGACTCCAGTCAAACTTGGCACCAGCATTGGGGTGTCAGGACCACACGCTTTGACCGTCCGCAACACTGCCGCTCGTCCCGCGCGCCTCTCTCGACCGCTCACGAATTGCTTCGCCCTGCGACCTCATGCGCACACGACAGCGTCGCGTCCACCGCATCCCGCCCCACGTTTCGTGACGATTGGACGTAACGCCCCTTGCATCGTGGCGGGATGGCGAGACATCTACCACAAACTTCTGAAAAACAGAAGCAAAATATTTTTCGCGACAGGGCTGGACAGGAATTCGCTAACGCCGCCCGTCGGGCAAATCAGTTCGGCGGATCGTGTTGAGGTGACTGCAGCGTAGGCCAACTCGGACGGACCAGAAACGTCCTCCCTTCTTGAATTGCAGGGACGGGTGGCGCGGGTCGCATTCGAGTAGCACGAAATTGGCGTCGGCCAGTTTTTGAATCGACAGCGGCAGCGTATCGCAAGCGGCCCAGAATTTCGGTGACGCGATGTGCTTCACAGCGCGCGCGAACGTCCGGACCTGTGTGCATCGAGGGCTTCATCGGCTATCGCATCCAGCTTGCCGGCGCGGGCGTCGCGCTCTCCGTCCTGGGCTGCACTGTCCTGCGCCGCACTTGCCGGTCGCACGTTGTGATGTATCCTCCGCCTCCATGAAAAGCCGCACCAAGCTCCTCGTTGCGCTCGCGTCGCCGCTCATCGTCGTCGCGTTGTGCGCGCCCGTATGGCTTGAGCCCGCCCGCAAGGAATTATGCCCTTATCAGGGGGGTAAATGGGGAGGTGCAATCGGAGGCTGCGTGACCCGCTCCTGCTATCAGAGCAACAGCTGCGGCTACTGGCTCCATCCCAGCCAGGGATGCAGTCGTCTGAAGCCCGGCGACGCAATCGCGGAGGTTTACTTTCAGCTTGGCCAGCCCAACCAGATCGACGGTAATTTCTACCGGTGGATTGATGGCAAGCCGGCGGGCGAGCCGTCCATCCTGGCGGTGATCGATCAGGGAGAGCTTGTCTTGCTTGCCTGCGCTCGGTGAACCCGCATCGGTCCGCTCGGTGAACCGGCTGGTTTCCGAAGCGCATTGCCTCGGGATCGGTAAAGCAAGCGTGCATCGCGTCCGCATCCTCGGCGCGGAACTGGCGCAGGCGCAGCCGCGGAGTTGAGAGTACCGGGTGCGGGATGGGTTTCCTGGCCATGCCTCACCGCGTCCCGCTATCACCAACGAGATGCTCGCGAAAGAACCCGACGATGCTCGCATCGAACTCACGGTGAAAGGCCGTCCGGTCGAAGCCGGGCGGATCGGCGCACAAGCGCGGCAAGTTCGTCGCGAACTGCGGCGAGCACGGTGCAAGGAAGGCAAAGTGACCGGCTGGGACGACGTGAATGTCCGCCCTGCCCGGCAGGCTGCTGGCGACGCGCGCGGTGCCCGTCGGATTCACGCCGCCACCTCCCAGTTCGGATCGCCAGAACTGGAGAGGGATTTTGATAGCGGCCAGATTGTCCTGCGTGAAAACCTCGCTCGGCGGATCGGCAATCACAGCGGCCCGGATCCGCGCATCATGTGGTGGGCTGGGCGGAGTTTCGCCGTTGTGAAGTTGCCCGCAAGCTCCCGTCTTGTCGGTACAAAACTGTGCGAACCTGCCGAAATCCGGGTTGGCTCCGACCAGCACGAGGCCGGTATAGGCTCCCTTGGAGAAACCGAAGAAGCCGACGCGTGCGGGCTCGATCGCCGCCCTGTCCTTCCAGTCGTTCAGCATGAAATCGAGCAGGCGGACCATGTCCTCCGGACGTGACGCCCAGGTGGACAGGGCCTCGCGTCGCGAGGAGTCGTTGCCATTGTCGCCGGGATGGTTGATGGCGGCGACGACAAAGCCGGCGTCAGCCAGGGCTTCCTCGACGTCATCGTGCGCCCCGAACCAGCCGCCACGGCCGTGCGAGACAATGACCAGCGGCAGCTGTGTGCCGGTGACAGGACAGTCCTTCACGCCCCGAAGCGAATTGATGAATTGCACCGTCAGACGGCCGAGCGGCACGCTCAGCGGCTCTGCCGCGCAAGGATACCAGATGGCGCCAGCCAGACCTGGATCGGAATCGAGCAGCTGAATGCCGGCAGACCACGCCGGAGAGCACAGGCAACACAGGATGATGGCGTAGACCCAAGACGTCTTGCGCACCAAGGTGGGCCTCCAGATCGTTCAAAGCAACATTGAAAACACCGCAATCGAACTATCTCGAAAGCGGTCGCGCGTCAAAGCTGTTGCCGGTACAGTCTTGCAAGGCTAGCCTCGGTGCCATCAAGCGCGTTGGGGGACATCCCGGGTCATGCCCGTCACCATCGACTACTACATGACACTCAACTCGCCCTGGACCTATCTCGGCAGCGGACCGTTGGCCGAGGTTGCCAGGCGGAATGGCGCTGATGTCAACATCAAGCCCTGCAAGTTCGGACCGATCTTCGAGCAGACCGGCGGGCTGCCGCTGCCGAAGCGCTCGCCGCAGCGGCGCGCCTACCGGATGATGGAGCTGAAGCGCTGGCGCGAGCTGCGCGGCGTGCCGTTGACGTTGGAGCCGAAGTACTTCCCCTGCGACGAAACCGCGGCGACGCGGCTCGTGATCGCGGCCAAGCTGCAGGGTAGGGATGCCCACCTTCTGTCGCTGGAGCTGGGGCGCGCGCTGTGGGAGCACGAGGAATCCTTCGCCGATCCGGCCGCGATCGCTTCAGCCGCGGATCGCGCCGGCCTCGATGCCGCGAAGCTGCGCACGACAGGCCCGGCGGACGCAGAACTCGACGCGCTTCATGAGCAGTATACGCAGGACGCGCTGAGAGCAGGCGTGTTCGGCGCGCCGAGCTACGTGCTGCCCTCGGGCGAAATCTTCTGGGGCCAGGACCGGCTGGAACTGCTGGAGCGTGCTCTGCAGAAGCTGGCTTAGTTAGGCGTCGCGGCTTGGTGGCAGGACAAGGCAGGCAGGACATGTCGCGGATCGCGCTCTCTGAACTGAACCAATTGAGCCAGGACGCCTTCACGGCCGCGCTCGCCAACGTCTTCGAATATTCGCCGTGGATCGCCGAGCAGGCCGCGGGCGAACGGCCCTTCGGCGGGATCCGACCGTTGTTCGAGGCCATGAAGGCGGTGGTCGAGCGCGCGCCCGCTGACGTCAGGCTCGGCCTGATCCGGGCCCATCCCGACCTCGCCGACAAGACCCGGCGCGCCGCGGGACTGACGGCTGAATCCACCGCCGAGCAGGGCGGTGCCGGGCTCGATCGCCTGTCCGATGCGGAGTATGACGCATTCGACCGCCTCAACACCGCCTACCGGTCGAAGTTCGGCTTTCCCTACATCATTTGTATCCGGCGCCATACCAGGGATTCCGTGCTGCGCGATTTCGAGCGGCGCTTGTCGAACGACGCCGAGTCCGAAACGCGCACTGCCACGGCGGAGATCTGCCGCATCGCCGCCTTGCGCCTCGACCAGCTGGTCTCGTCCGACGACCGGCTGCAGGTCCATGGACGGCTGTCGACCCACGTGCTCGATACCCATAGCGGCAAACCTGCGGCGGGAATTGCGCTCGAACTCGTCGAGCTCTCGGCGCTGGGCGCGCCCCGCATCATCGCGCGGGCGATCACCAATCACGACGGCCGAACCGATCAGCCGCTGATCGGCGGTCGTCCGGTTCCGATCGGCCGCTACGAATTGAATTTCGCCGTGGCGCCCTATTTCGCCGGCAGAGAGGTGCCGATGTCGGATCCGCCGTTCCTCGATCAGATCACGCTCCGCTTCGCCGCCAGCGAGCCGGAAGGCCATCTTCACGTGCCCTTGCTGGTCACGCCCTGGAGCTACGCGACCTATCGCGGCAGCTGATACTCCGGCCGCGTCGGCGCGATGACGGCGTCGATGATCCGGCATGTGTTGGCGTGTGGGCCCACCTCCGGCGCGCAACGTCCTCGTCGTGACACAAAGACAGGCCGTAGATGAAATCGGTTTCGGCCGATCTCTTTCTCCATGGCGAGTGCTGTGACGCAGATGGCTAAGATATCCGGCGGGACGATCCGGCGCCTTTGCAGGGTGCTGCTGATCTCGACCGTGGCGACTTCCGCCGCGGCCGAGACCAAACTGTTTGAGAGCCGCCAGGTGACGCCGTCGGGCGAATACACCGGGGGTATCGAGGGGCCGGCGGCCGATCTCGATGGCAACCTCTTCGTCGTGAACTTCGGCAAGCCTGGGACGATCGGCAAGCTGGCTGCTGGTGGTTCGCATTCGGAGAAATTCATCGAGCTTCCGCAAGGCAGCGTTGGCAATGCCATCCGCTTCGACAGCCATGGCACCATGCTGGTCGCGGACTACAGGGGGCACAATATCCTTGCGATCAAGAAGGGGGCCAAGGCGCCGGAGGTCGTCTTTCACTCCGATCTCATGAGCCAGCCCAACGATATCACCGTCGCCCGCGACGGCACGATCTATGCGAGCGATCCGAACTGGAAAGGCCGCAATGGGCGGATCTGGCGGATCTGGACCGCCGCGGACGGGCGGGTCCAGGGCGAGGCCATGATCGCGCCGCGCGCGATGGGAACGACAAACGGCATCGATCTCAGTCCCGACGACAAGACGCTGTATGTCGGGGAATCAAATACGGGCCAGTTGTGGGCCTACGGCGTCAGCGGCAACGAACTGACCTCGCCCCGACTGCTGAAGACCTTTGAAGCAGATAGCATCGACGGCCTGCGCACCGATGTCGATGGCAAACTGCTGATCGCGCGGATCCGGAAAGGCGTGATCGCCGTGATCAAGCCGGATGCTACGCCGCAACAGGACGTCGTCCTGCTCGGGATGGAGCCGACCAATCTGGCATTCGGCGGGCCTGACGGTCGCACGGTTTTTGTGACGCAACGTCAGGGCCGATTCATCGAGGCGTTCCGGACCGATCGGGAAGGGCGCGAACACTGTATCCAGAGGGCAGGGTGTTGAACCCTGTCCCGCAACGCGTGCGGCGGTTGTGCGGAGCTTCATTGGGAACGCCGTCGGTCGTTATTTTAACGGTCATCCAGCTGGTATCTTAACCATCACCCAACATGGTGACGGGCTGAGTTCCGGTCGCACGACAGGCGCCCACCAAGATGTGCCGATGCCAACCCGACTGACCCTATCGGTAGTACCGCGGCGAGGGGTGCGGGTTCCCATATTGCGTCAGGTACCGCCGCCTGCGCGACGTCATCCAATCGCCGCGCCGAAGTCACGACTTGTGCACCTTTCCAAGGCAAATATGTCATCTCGAATCACGGAGCAATCATGCCGGCTGCGAAGCTTCACGCGTCCACCATTCTCGCCGAATTCGAACGGGCGCATGCGGAACTCGTTGGCAAGGCCGTGATCCTCACCGATGGCAAGGCGGGAACCGTCGAGGATCTCTGGCTCGACGAGTGGCACGGATTGCGGATCTCCATCCGGGGCCACGAAGGCAAGTGGCCTGTGTCGACGGTGAAATTTTCCCAGCCGAACTGAGCGCCCCGCCGCGGCTCCCGGGAGATGCGCTGCGACGAAGGCTGTCCCGTTGGCCGCTTCGATGTGTTCACTTTCCTGTTGCCTGGGTGCTCGCGCCGGCAATCAGGCCTATGTCATTGCGAGGTCAACCTGTCATCGGAGGGTCCCATGCCTGATGCCAAGCAGCTCATTGAGCGGGCTCGCATGTTTGATCAGCGTGCGGAAAGCGCGGCCGACCCGGTCTCCCGCCAGCACTACCGGGAGATGGCGGCGCATTATCGCTCGCTGTCGGTCGAACATCAGAAGGTCGGACGCGTGTCCGAGGAGGCCGCCGCCGACTAGATCGTGAATCCGATTGGCTTGAAGCGAATCATGATTTGATCTTTTTATTTGAGCACGCGATCTCCAGGCCAATACGTGCGGCTTGATGTCGCGAGGGAAAGCCGGCTCCCGCTTTTCTGGATTAAGCCGGACATTGCTGCTTGGCGTGCGACCATTCCGGCTGCGACGTTCCTGACCAAATTTATGTTTCGCAGGGAACCTAGAGATTGCATTCGATGTTCTGTGGGGGACCGAACAGTCGGGTATTTGAGAACGGCCTATTTTCCGCCCATGACGAGTCCTGATCGACCAAAGCCGGCGTCAATCCTCATGGCCCAACAATGACCCACGACAACAATGACCAACGACAACAATGACCGGGCCCATCACGACCTTGACGCTGATGCGGTGACGGCGCTGGACCAGGCGCGCAAGTTGAAGCCCGGTCCGGAGCGCGCCGAGGCGATGAAGCAGGCCGGCATTCTCAGACGCGCAGCCGATTCGCGGGGACTATTTTCCCCCAGGCGCGAAAGACCGCGGAAGACGTGAGGACGCTGCGCGATAGGCGCGGATCGGATCAATTCGAGGAGGCATCCATGATCATCGCGGAAAGCTTCGACCGGAGAACCTTGGCCGCCATGGAAATTGCGCTGGATCGCGCCTGCGAGAGTCTCGGCGTCGCCAGAGAACAGCATGATGCGCGACGGCATATCGCGAGCAAGATCCTGGAATGCGCGCTCCGTGGCGAACGAACACTCGGCGCGCTGACCGACGCCGGACGCGTGGCGGCGATGCAGGTCGTGGCGGCAAATGGCCTCGGCTATCTCTCTGACCGGGTCACCGAAACCGACCCGGACGGTGACAGGCGGCAGCGCAGCTGAAACCCGGCCGACGGCATGCCGCTGCCGCCGAAGCTCTTTTCAGGCTTGGCCGCTCCAGGCCTGGCGGCTCCAGTCCTGGCCGCTCCAGGCTTGGCGGCTCCAGTCTTGGCCGCTCCAGTCTTGGCGGCCTCGGCAAGTCAGAGCGTCTTGATGAACTCGAGCAGCGCCTTGCGGTCCTCGGGCGACAGTTTCGGGCCGATCACACCGTCACGCTTGTCATCGCTGAACTCGTGACCCCGATTCGAATTGCCGGGAAGCGACGTGTCGAATTCGAAGCCGTTGCTGAGTTCCTCGGTGCGGTAGCCCAGCTTGACCGGATCGTATTCGCGGTTGCCGAGATAGAATTTCGCCGGGCGCTCGCTCGCCGGCGACAGCAGCGCGTCGATGGTTGGGACCGAGCCATTATGCAGATAAGGCGGTGTCGCCCAGATGCCGTTGAGCGGCCGGACCTTGTAGGCGAGCGGCGCCTGGATGCCGTTGGGACGGTTCCCGTTCATTCGCTCCCGGTCTGCCTGCGGCAAAGGCGGCTTTTGCCCATCGTACCAGACGTTGACCGTCTTCGCGACCAGCGCGCCGAGCGCCGCCCCGAATTCATCGGTCGTAATGCCGAGATTCGGCGGCAGCGCGACCTTCCGGTTCAGAAGGCCCTCGGCTTGCGCGGAGTCGGTGCCGATATGCTTGATGTCGATCATTTCGAGATCGAGCAGGCGCAGGCCGGCCGGATTCGGCGCCAGCCATCGCTTGGAGTCGAAGAAGGCCTTGGTCCCCATTGGAGGCAGGTGGCAGCCCTGGCAATGTGCCGCATAGAGAGTGGCGCCCTGGGCTGCCAGTTTGTCGTCGACCGCGGGCAGGATGTCCTTCGGCCATTTCGGCGATGACAGCCCGGTGAAGCCGCTCTCGGCGGTTGGCTGGCCGCCGGCGATCATCTGTTCCATCTCGTAGAGCGTCTTGACCTGGACGCTGGAGACGAACAGCGGCTTCTTGTCGTCGGTCAGGTTGAGTTCGGCCGTCACCCCCAGCGCTTCGCCGGCGTTGCGCACCATCGGTTGCTCGATCGATGCGTTGTATTGCACCCAGGTAAACCATGGCGCATCCCAGATCCGGGGGTAATGAACCGGGGCCGCATGCGCGGCATAGTTCTTCGGATTTTTCAGGTCGAGCGAAAAGACCTGGTTGCCGATGCGGTTGAGCGCGTCCAGCCGTCCGAAGCCCTCATAGGTGCCGCCGACCTTGTCTTCGAGATCCTTGATCTCCTTGTACTGCTTGAGCGCGTCGTCGAGCTGCGTCTTCAACGCAGCCTTTTCGTCGGCGCCCGCGCCCGCCCCCAGCACCCGATCCGCGAACCGGTCGAACCGGCCCGGTGCGTACCGCGTATAGAGCAGCGCGACGCCGAGCCCCTGCGTGACCTTGTAGAGATCGATGAGCGCCGGTCCGCCGTCGATGACGACGGTCTTGTCCTTGTAGTTGAAGCTTCCGGTATGGCAGGCGGCGCAGGTCAACCCGATGCCGGTCATGTCCTTCTTGGTGCGCGGATTGAGCCACGGCTCGCCCGAGTTCTGCGCCATCGGGCCGCCACGCGCAAAACCGATCGGAAGCTTTCCGGGCTCGTTGCTTTCCAGGATGAAGCCGTAGCGATTGAGATAGGTCGGGTCGTTGAAGTCGCCGACCGCCTGCCAGATCAGCGGGGCAAGGGTGGGCTGCTCGAGCGCGGCGAACCATTCATAGGGGATGTGGAAGGTCCGCGTGCCCTGGTCGGCATGATAGAACCAGCCGCGCTGCTCCTTGCTGAGCTTCTGATCGAGCCACACCGTTGCCTTGGTCTGCGGGTAATCCGGAAGGGCGACATGGAGTTCCTGGTAGAGCTTGCTGAGAGGTTTCCACGCGACGGCAACGACGATCACGGCGACAATTGAGAAGATGACCTTGCGATTCATGATCGTCCTTCGCCTCCAAATCGTGCGCCCTCGACCGCGGGCGGTTGCAAAATAACTTGTCGTTGAAAAACCGGGAAAGCGGCTCGCCCCTGGCGGGTGTTCGATATCTTGCCACCCTATAGTAGCGACATCGTCCTGTCCATGAATCGTATTCGCGACGCGGCCGTTTTCCACGCCGTGACTCGTCGAAGCGGACGACGACTTTCGACACGATTGATTTTCGCACGGCGCGTCCGGCGGAGAGGTCCGCGATCGCCGGCTGTCGAATTCATCGATGTCGATCCGATGACGGATGGCGCGTGATGTCGCGGGAAATGTGTCGAAAGAAAACCGCTGCCGCGAGCCCCGTTCTTGGCGCAAACCAGACGCAGAATGGTCATACTTGATAGCCGCCGCGTTGCCGGAACATCACAGCCTTGCGCGCGATCACCTGTTATGGTCAATCCGTATTTAGGTTGAGTGAGGGTAGCGTAATGAAAAAGATCTTCGTCGCAACGGCGGCTTTGCTCGGATTGGCGACGACCGCGTTCGCGGCCGACATGCCGATGGCGGCTCCGTACACGAAGGCTCCGGTGTTCGCTCCGGCGGTTTTCAGCTGGACCGGATGCTACATCGGCATCGAAGGCGGTGGTAACTGGGGACAGAGCAATCAGGTTGCGCGTACGGGCCCCGCGGTCGGCGCTTCCGTGACCGGTAACTTCAATCTGAGCGGCGGAATCGTCGGCGGCACGATCGGTTGCAACTACCAGGTCAGCAACATCGTGCTCGGCGTCGAGAATGATTATTCTTGGACCAACAAGCAGGGCACCGCACAGAATCTTGCGCCGTTTACTCCCGGCTTCACCAGCTCCACCCGCGAGAAATGGATCGATACGTTGCGCGGCCGCGCCGGCTTCGCGATCGATCGCGTCATGATCTACGGCACCGCTGGTGCCGCCTTCGCGGGTGTCGACGCGACCGTTTCCAATCCGGCATTCGGCACGGTGACGAACACGCAGACCCGAACCGGCTGGACCGCCGGCATCGGCGGCGAATGGGCGGCACTGGTCGATTCATGGGGCGCGGTGACCTTCAAGCTCGAATATCTGCACGCCGATTTCGGCAACAAGCAGTATTTCACAGCACCCACCGCGCTCGGGCCTGCGACGGTCGTCGCCCGCGACGTCAAGCTGACGGATGACATGGTCCGCGCCGGCGTCAACGTGAAGCTCAACTGGGGCGGCCCGACCGTCGCCAAATACTGATTGCGTCACGATCTCATCCGTCACGGAGGGCCCCGGTTTCCGGGGCCTTTTTATTGGCGAACTGCTCATGCCAGGCGTGCGAGCCGCGCCGGCGGCCCGCAATTCTGCGGGACAATTTCCCGAGATTTCAGCGCCTGAACCCGATGGCTAATGAACCGTAGCGCTTCAGGACAATTTTAGCGATGCGGCTTTACCCGCCGTCCACGCGCCCGCGCTATTTCTGCGGCGAGGGAAGAAGATGCCGGGTGTGACTTCAAATGCGAGGGCTGGTCTGGGCCGTCTGACGACAGGGCTCGACCATGGTTTGCGCATGGTCGCAAACACGCTGATCGGGATTTCCGCGATCATCCTGATCTGGGCGGGAGTCCTCCAGATCAATTCGGAAGAGCGCGCCCGCACCGAGCAGGCCGCCCTGCGAACGGGTTCGAATCTCGCGCGCTCCTTCGAAGAACAGATCATCGGGTCGATCCGCGCCGCCGACCAGACGCTGCTCCATGTTCGCGAATCCTACGCCAGGGATCCGCGGAATTTCGACATGTCGTCATGGGCGAAGAACAGCCAGTTCCTCACGGATTTCTCGTTCAAGATCGCCATCATCGACAGCAACGGGATCATGCTCTCCAGCAACCCGGATCCCGGCCTCACGGGGATCGACCTCCGCGACCGCGAGCATTTCCGTGTGCATGCCGATCGCCAGGAGGACTCCCTCTTCATCAGCGAGCCGATCTTCGACGGGGTCTCGAACCAATGGTCGATCCAGTTGACGCGCCGCATCATTGCACAGGATGGATCCTTCGCCGGGATCGTGGCGGCGTCGCTTGATCCCGACTATCTCTCGAAGTTCTACGACTCGGTCGAGATCGGCAGGCTTGGCGTCGTGACCCTCGTCGGCCTCGATGGCGTGATCCGCGCCCACGGCGCCAGCAGCCCGGGTGCGATCGGCACGTCGCTCGCCGCAAGCCCGATGATGTCGGGGATCTTGAATCAGGGCAGCGGCTATACCATCAGCCGCGACCTCGTGGATGGTTTCGAGCGCATCTACACCTTCCGCAAGATCCAGAATTATCCGTTGGCTGTCATGATCGGTCAGGCGACCAAGGAGGTCTTTGCCGCTTACCAGCAGGACCGGGGCAGAAACCTGCTCGTGGGGGTGTTGCTGACCGTGTTTGTCGGGGTCGTCGCAATCCTGATCGTGCGTTATCAGGCCGGTCTTGCCCAATCGCGCGATGCGGCCGAAGCGGGCACCCGCGCCCGCTCCGAATTCCTGGCGATGATGAGTCATGAGATCCGGACGCCCATGAACGGCGTGATCGGCCTTGCCGACCTGTTGGTCTCGGCCGATCTGCCGCCCGATCAGAGGAGGATCGCCGCCACCTTGCGCGAGTCGGCGGACTACCTTCTCCAGCTTCTCAATGACGTGCTCGATTTCTCGAAGCTCGACGCGGATCGGCTCGAAATCGAACGGCTGCAATTCGATCTGCATCGCTCGGTGACGTCGACGATCGACCTGTTGATGTCGCGCGCAAGGGCCAAGGGATTGAAACTGATCGCCGAGATCGATCCGAAGGTGCCGGGCGTCGTGATCGGCGATCCCGCCCGGATCCGCCAGGTGCTGTTCAATCTGGTCGGAAATGCCATCAAGTTCACCGAAGCAGGCGGAGTCACCGTCGCGGTGAAGACCGCGCGCGGGGATCGTGGGCATGTGAAGCTGGTGTTTTCGATCATCGATTCTGGCGTCGGCATTCCCTGCGATGCGATAGGATTGCTGTTCAGGGAGTTCTCGCAGGTCGACAGTTCGATCTCACGTCGTTTCGGCGGGACCGGACTGGGCCTTGCCATCAGCAAGCGTCTGGTGACGTGCATGGGTGGTGAGATTTCGGTCGAGAGCAAGGTTGGCGGGGGCAGCACGTTCACGTTCTCGATCCTCGTGCAGCCTGCGCAGGAGGTCGAGCCTTCACACGGCGTCGAGCCGGGGGTGACCGAAGTCGCGGCCTCGCCGCCGCCGGCACCGGCGTTTCATCCGCTCAAGATCCTGGTGGCGGAGGACAATCTCACCAATCAGTTCGTCATCCGCAAGCAACTGGAGAAGCTCGGCTATGCCCCCGATCTGGTTGCGAACGGCATCCAGGCGGTCGCCGCGGTCCAGAACAACACCTATGATCTCGTGCTGATGGACATGATGATGCCGGAGATGGACGGACTGACCGCCACCCGGATGATCCGGCAACTGCCGCAGCCCGCCCGCGACGTCTACATCATCGCCCTGACCGCGAACGCCACCAGCCAGGACCATGACGCCTGCATCAATGCCGGCATGAACGACTTCGTGACCAAGCCGGTGACGCGGGACCAGTTGAGTTCGTCCCTGCTGCGCGCCCCCTCCCACGCAAAGCAAAGGATGGCCGCATGACCGCAGATCCCCTGTTCGACAAATCGGTGTTTCGGATCCTCGTCGCCGAGCTTGGCGCGGATGACGTCGCCGAGTTGCTGCACGTCTTTATTGCCGACACCTCCGACAAGATCGACGCCTTGACCGCGAAATGCTCCGATCGTCCCCGGACCAAGCGCGAGGCACATGCGATCAAGAGTTCAGCCGCGACCTTTGGTTTCGCCGAACTGTCCGGACTGGCCCGCGACCTCGAGCGTTGTTCGGATACGACGGACGAAGCTCACCTCGAGCAGTCCGTTGCGGCGCTGCGCCGATCGTTCGACGCCACCTCGCGCTTTGCGCGCGATCAGCTCATGACGACGTCCCTGGAGATGATCTAGCTCAACGTTTCCTTTGGTTCGAATCCTATCGGCATCCTCCCGAACCTCCTCCGGAGAGCTCGACCGCAAAGGCAGCCCGTGGAATGAGATGTTCGAACACGTCATTGCGAGCGCAGCGAAGCAATCCATGCCTGGATACGGGGGTAGATGGATTGTTTCGTCGCAAGTGCTCCTCGCAATGACGGAGAAGTAGCTGATTTCGTGGGCTTAATTTGAGCAGGGCGCTGAGGAGCGATGCGTCACGAAGGCGGGCCGCAATGACGGTCGTGCAAATGTGAGCGGAGACCGCGACGACATGATAGCGATCGAACGCGACCTATGCGCCGGCCCGTCGCAGCGCCTCCGCCACGGTGACGATCGGTATCCGCCGCCGCGCCGCCGCGCCGAGCGCATGGCGCATGAGGTCTGGCGTGCATCCATAGCTGCTGGGTGAAGCGGCCACGTCGTGGGTGTAGAAAATCAGCCAGCCGCCGGTTTCGATCGCGCTGTCGAACACCCGATCGATCCCGTCGCGATCGGTCTGCACCGAAATCAGCGGCGTCGCGCGCAGGACGTGCAGATCGGTCACGCCGTGGTTGACGCCGGGAAGGATGCCACGCGATGAACGGAACGCGGCTCTCAGCCGCCGCTTGTGGCCCAGCGCAGCGAGTCCATAGGGATAGGCGAAATTGTCCAGCCTGATGGAGGCATCGAGCGTCTGCAAATAGCTGCGATTGGTCGCGATCTCCGTTTCCAGCGCCGCGGCGTCGCATTCGCCGGCCGCGCGATGCGAGAACGTATGACAACCGATCTCATGGCCGTTGCGATGCAGCGCGACGATCTGCTCGGCATTGGCGCCGTTTTCGTTCCAGTCGGCCGACCACCGGTTCACCAGTCCGCCGGACACGTAGAAAGTCCCGCGGCCGCCATGGTCCTCCAGCATTGGTGCGCCGATTGTCGCGGCGCTCTCCGGCATGTCGTCGAAGGTGAAGCTGACCATCGGCTGGCCGGGAGGCAGATGAAGTGGCGTGCTGAAGAAATCCCTCGCCAGCCGATTGCTGACACGCGCTTTCAATGCGGACAACCGGGCGCTCATGATCGTCTCTACCTTCGCATTCTCAGGGATGCGCATCTTCCACCGCCATCATGGTAAGGGCGGTGGATTGGGCGGACAACCATTCGCGCAGAGAACGACGAAGTAACCCTAACAGGTCTGAACCAGCCCGGTGCTTCGGGATCCAGGAGCATATCGCCCAGTATCCATTTGGGCCGTCATGAACTATGACTCCATCCCTCTTGAAGCCACATACCGAAAGTAATTCCTAAAGAAAGTTCCGACAACGGTTGGGCCATGGCCGACCGCAGCCAGTCACACGAACCGCCGCTTCAGCCTTTCGGGGATATCAGCATGGTCCAGATCGTCAAGCCCATCAGCTATTCGCAGACCTGGACCTTCTTCGAAGGCGGATGGCATGACGGCAATGTGCCGATCATGGGACCGCGCACGCACGCGGCCTGGCTCGGCTCGACCGTGTTCGACGGCGCCCGCGCCTTCGAGGGCGTTGCGCCCGATCTCGATCGGCATTGCGCGCGGGTCAATCGCTCCGCGACCAATTTCGGACTGAAGCCGGTGGTCGATCCCGGCACCTGGCTCGGGCTCGCCCGCGACGGCATCAAGCGTTTCGCACGCAATGCCGAACTCTACATCCGCCCGATGTATTGGGCGCAGCACGGCGCCGGCGGCGGCGTGCTGTTCGACCTGGAAACCACCAACTGGTGCATCACCCTCTACGAGGCGCCGATGCCGGTGCCATCAGGCAACGCGATCACGCTGTCGCCGTTCCGGCGGCCGACCATGGAATGCGCCCCGGTCGACGCCAAGGCGGCCTGCCTCTATCCGAACAATTCGCGCGCGCTGGTCGAGGCGGCCTCGCGCGGCTTCAACAACTGCCTGATGCTCGACATGCTCGGCAGTGTCGCCGAATTCGGCAATGCCAATGTCTTCATGGCGCGCGATGGCGTGGTCTATACGCCGGCGCCCAACGGCACCTTCCTCAACGGCATCACCCGCCAGCGCGTCATCGATCTGCTGCGCGGCGATGGCGCGACCGTGGTCGAGACGACGTTGCGCTACGCCGATTTTCTCTCCGCCGATGAAATCTTCTCGTCCGGTAATTTCGCCAAGGTCGCGCCGGTGATCCGGATCGACGACCGCTCGCTGCAGCCCGGACCGTTCTACAAGCGGGCGCGCGAACTCTACTGGGATTTTGCCCATGCCGCGAAGAGTGATGGCTAGACGTGGTTTCGAAGTGCGAATCTTGTCGACATTGTTGGACCTCATCCTCAGAGCCTGACTGAAAAGGCGGCCGGTGAAATGAGGTGTTTCCCCGTCATTGCGAGCCACCGGGTCGGCGCAAAGCGCCGCCCGATGACAGGCTCCGCGAAGCAATCCAGCTCTGCGCACAGGGCCAGATGGATTGCTTCGTCGCAAGAGCTCCTCGCAATGACGGGGAAACAGTTGTATTTCATCGGCTGCACGAGTTTCCGGGTTGGATGCTTCGCATCGCTCAGGGCTCGGGAATGACAGACCCAACCTGTTCCAAAACTCTTTCAGAACTGGCATAGCTCTTATCCCGGACCGTAACCTCGTCTGCGAGTGATTGCGGCGCAATTGGAGGGAAGGCAGGCATGACCAAAGCGGTTCTTGGCATCATCGGCGGGTCCGGCATCTACGATCTGCCGGGACTGGAAAACGCGCATGAGGAGGCCATCGCAAGCCCCTGGGGCGAACCATCGGCCCCGGTCCGTCGCGGCACCATCGCGGGGCTTTCCATCGTCTTCCTGCCGCGCCACGACAAGGGGCACCGGCTGTCGCCCTCGGACATCAACTACCGCGCTAATATCGATGCGCTGAAGCGTGCCGGGGTCACCGATCTCATCTCGCTGTCGGCCTGCGGTTCCTTCAAGCAGGAGCTGCCGCCCGGAACCTTCGTCCTGGTCGACCAGTTCGTCGATCGCACCTACAAACGCGAAAGCTCGTTCTTCGGCCGCGGGTGCGTGGCCCATGTCTCGATGGCGCATCCGGTCTCGCCGCGGCTGCACGATCATCTCCTGGCGGCGGCGCAAGCCGAGGGTCTCGCGATCGCGCGCGGCGGCACCTATGTCTGCATGGAGGGGCCGCAATTCTCCACCTATGCCGAAAGCATGACCTACAAGACGTCAGGCTATTCCGTGATCGGCATGACCAACATGCCCGAGGCCAAGCTCGCCCGCGAGGCGGAAATCTGCTACGCCACGGTGGCCATGGTCACCGACTTTGATTGCTGGCATCCCGAGCATGACGCGGTGACAGTGCAGGACATCATCCGCGTGCTGACCTCGAATGCCGACAAGGCCAAGGCGCTGGTGGCACGGCTGGCGCAGGAGTTTCCCAGGGAGCACGAACCCTGTCCGATCGGATCCGACCGCGCGCTGGACACCGCGCTGATCACGGCGCCTGAGGCGCGCGATCCGGAGCTTCTGAAAAAGCTCGATGCGGTTGCGGGGCGAATCCTGCGCGGGTAAATTGCACTCTTGACGATGGGATAGCCATGAAGGTCGACGGTCGGCATTTCCGCAGTATCTGGCTCGAAGAAGACGGCTGGTCGGTTGGCGCGATTGATCAACGCCGACTGCCGCACGAATTCGTCGTCGCCCGGCTGACCACATGCGAGGAGGCAGCCGAAGCGATCCGCGGCATGCTGGTGCGTGGCGCGCCGCTGATTGGCGCGACCGCGGCCTTCGGCATGGCGCTGGCGATGCGGCAGGACAGTTCCGATGCCGCGCTCGAACGCGCCGCCAAAATGCTGGTGGTGACCCGGCCGACCGCGATCAACCTGAAATGGGCGGTGGAGCGCATGCGCGCGGCATTGCAGCCGCTGGCGCCCCCGGCGCGCTGCGAGGCGGCCTATGCGCGCGCCGGCGAGATTGCCGAGGAGGACGTCGTCATCAATCAGGGCATCGCCAGGAGCGGCCTCGAATTGATCGAGAGGATCGCCGCGACCAAGCCGCGCGGCGCGCCGGTGAATGTGCTGACCCATTGCAACGCCGGCTGGCTCGCGACCGTGGACTGGGGCACCGCGACCGCGCCGATCTATCTCGCGCATGAGCAGGGCCACGCGGTCCATGTCTGGGCCGACGAGACCCGGCCACGCAACCAGGGCGCCTCGCTCACGGCCTGGGAGCTCGGCCATCATGGCGTGTCGCACACGGTGATCCCCGACAATACCGGCGGCCACCTGATGCAGCACGGGATGGTCGATCTCGTGATCGTCGGCACCGATCGCGTCACAGCCAGAGGCGACGTCTGCAACAAGATCGGCACCTATCTGAAGGCCCTTGCCGCGCACGACAACGGCGTGCCGTTCTATGTCGCGCTGCCGTCGCCCACGATCGATTTCAGTGTCGATGATGGGGTGAGGCAAATCCCGATCGAGCAGCGCGGGCCTGAGGAAGTCACCGACATGACCGGCCGCACCGCCGACGGGCGGATCGAGACGGTGCGGATCGTGCCGCAGGGCTCGCCGGTGGCGAACTATGCCTTCGACGTCACGCCGGCGCGGCTGGTCAGCGGCCTGATCACCGAGCGCGGCGTGCTGAAAGCCGATCGCGCCGCGCTGGCGGCGGCGTTTCCGGAACGGATCGTGGCGGCGGCCGAGTAAGGCTTGGAGCGTTCTCCCGCTATCCCCGTCATTGCGAGGAGCCCTTGCGACGAAGCAATCCATTTAGCCCCGCGCACAGAGATGGATTGCTTCGCTGCGCTCGCAATGACGCATTCAAACACCTGCGCGCACGATGGCAGGCTCCGCGAAGCATGGCAAAATGGGAATTGCACTCAGCGCAGCGCCAACCCCGTCGCGGCCTCGAGTTCGGCGATGGCCTGCGGCGCGCTGACCACCTTGATCGTGGTCATTCCCATCTCGCGCGCGGGTTTCAGATTGACGCCGAGATCGTCGAGATAGACGCAAGCCCCGGGATCGACGCCGAGCGCCTCGATCATGATCTGGTAGATCCGCGGATCGGGCTTGCGCAGGCCGATCTTGGCGGATTCGATGATGTGGTCGAACAGCGCCATCACCTCCGCGACATAGAGCGAGCGTCCGCTGGCGCTGCCGATGGCATTGGCGGGTAGGTTGTTGGTGATGCAGCCGGTCTTGCAGTGCTCGCTGACGCGCTTCAGCGCCTCCACCATCTCGGGCCGCAGATCGCCCGACAGCAGCGGCAGCACCTCCTTGCCGCGCACCTCGGCGCCGCCGAGCGCCAGCGACTCCGCAGCGAACAGCCGGTCGAAAGTCTCGATGTCGATTTCGGCACGCTCGAATTTCGCCCAGGCGTTTTCGAGATGGTTGGCGGCATTGGTGCGGCGGATGATGTCGGCGGGAAGGCCGCGTTCGCGCTCGAAGCGCGCGAACGCCTCGAATGGCGACGTCGTCAGCACCCCGCCGAAATCCCAGATCACCGCCTCGACCATGTCATCCCTCGTGCCCGACTGTCTCTGACGCACGGCTATCACGGCGGCCGTGCCGGAACCAGTCCGATCACTTGGAGCTTGGCGGCCGCCGCTCCGAGGTCTAAATCATCGATCGATGAAGATATTGATCCGACTATTCGCGCTGGCGTTGCTGTCCGCCGCGCCGGCACAGGCCATTGTCGGCGGCGGCGTGCCGTCCGCCGAAGGGGTCGGGCGCTCGATCGTCACCATCGTCGGTTCGCGCGGAAACTTCTGCACCGGTGCCTTGATCGCGCCTCAACTGGTCCTGACGGCAGCGCATTGCGTACAGCCGGGTGCGGACTACAAGCTCGTGGAAAAGGGGGCTGACGGGCAATCGCAGTTGCGTGACGTGACGCGGGTCGCTGTTCATCCCGCCTTCACCATGCAGGCGATGACGGCGCATCGCGCGACCGCCGATGTCGCATTGCTGCAGCTGCAAATTCCGCCAAAGGGAAAAACCCCGTCGATAGTAGGACTGCCGCGGATTCCGATCGTGGTCGGCAGCCGGTTCACGATCGCCGGCATCGGGGTTACCATTCGCGGCCAAGGCTCCAGCGGAGGCATCGTGCGCGCCGCCGGCCTGGTGGCAACCGGCAAGCCGGGCACCTTGCAGATCCGTCTGGTCGATCCGGTCGGACAAGGTACGCGGGAGGGGCTTGGCGGCTGCACCGGCGATTCCGGCGGGCCGGTGTTCGAGGACCAGCAAGGGGGAGCGGTAATTGTCGGGGTGATCAGCTGGTCGACCGGTCCGAACGGCGACGACGGTTGCGGCGGGCTGACGGGCGTCACGCCGCTGACGCTGTATCGGGACTGGCTGCTGCAGACCGCGCGGCAATGGGGTGCCGCGTTGTGATGCCGCGCCATATCCGTGACATTTGAGCCCCGCGCGCGCGTGGGTTGCCATGTCAGCGGATTCGGTCCAGCCTTACTGCAGAAAAATCTCCGATAAAGCGATGGGAAGAAATCACGATGAACGTCATGACGGCCGTGCGCGCTGGATCTGATACGAAGACAGTCGACCATGTCGACGTGCTGATCGTCGGCGCCGGAATATCGGGGATCGGCAGCGCCTACCAGCTCACCAAGCAACTCCCGGACCGAAGCTTTGTCATCCTGGAGAGTCAGGACAGTTTCGGCGGCACGTGGCTCACGCACCGTTATCCCGGCATCCGCTCTGACAGCGATCTCCATACCTTCGGCTACAGCTTCAAGCCCTGGGTCGGTCCGCCGATCGCCACCGCGGAGGAAATCAAATCCTACATGGGCGACGTCATCGCCGAGAACGATCTCGCACGGCACATCCGCTACAAGCACAGGATCGAACGCGCGAGCTGGTCCAGCGATACCAATCTGTGGACCGTCGAGGCGGTCAGGACCGACAGCCAGGAGCCGGTCACATTCACTGCGAATTTCCTCTGGATGTGCCAGGGCTATTACCGCCATTCCGAGGGGTATACGCCGGACTGGACCGACGTGGACAAGTTCAGGGGCCGCATCGTGCATCCGCAAGCATGGCCCGACGATATCGACCTCAAGGACAAGACCGTGCTGGTGATCGGTTCGGGCGCCACCGCCGCGACCTTGATCCCGTCGATCGCGGAGACCTGCGCGCACGTCACGATGCTGCAGCGTTCGCCGACCTATTTCAGGATCGGCCGCAACGCGATCGAGCTCGCCGAGACCTTGCGGCAGCTGCAGGTGAAGGAGGAGTGGGTCCACGAGATCGTCCGCCGCAAGATCCTGTTCGAACAGGATGCGTTCACGAAGCGCTGCCTCGCCGAGCCCGAGCAGGTCAAGCAGGAGCTGATCGGCCAGATCTCCGCGATCCTCGGTCCCGACTACGACGTCGCCACGCATTTCACGCCGAGCTACCGGCCGTGGCGGCAGCGCATCGCCTTCGTGCCCGATGCCGACCTGTTCGAGGGCATCAGGAGCGGCAAGGCCTCCGTCGTCACCGACGAGATCGACCGCTTCACGGAAAAGGGTATCCTGCTGAAGTCGGGCAGGGAGCTCGCGGCCGATATCATCGTCACCGCGACCGGCTTCAACCTCTCCATGCTCGGCGACATCGCTTTGAGTGTCGACGGCAAGCCCCTGAATTTCGCCGACACCGTGACCTATCGCGGCATGATGTTCACCGGCGTGCCGAACATGGCCTGGGTGTTCGGCTATTTCCGCGCCAGCTGGACGCTGCGCACCGACCTCGTCGCCGATTTCGTGTGCCGCCTCCTGACGCATATGAAGGAGAAGGGCGTGAACAAGGTCGTGCCTCAGCTGCGCGCCGAGGATCACAACATGCCGCTGTTGTCCTGGATCGATCCGGACAATTTCAACCCCGGCTACATGATGCGCAACATGCATCTGCTGCCCAAGCGCGGCGACAAGCCGGAATGGCAGCACAGCCAGGACTACTGGACCGAAAAGGACGAATTCCCGAAGATCGATCTCGACGACGCGGCGTTCGTGTATGGGTGATTGATGGCGCGCGCCAGGGCGGGCCCCCAACCACAGGCGGGTATTTGTTGATTTCCGTCATTGCGAGGAGCGAAGCGACGAAGCAATCCAGGTCTTCTTCGCGGTGCTGGATTGCTTCGCTTCGCTCGCAATGACGGCTGGCTGTGTTTTATGGGTTGCTTCGCTTGGCCGCGACGACGAGCAGCTAGGACTTCGACCTCACGTCTCCCGCCGCGTCGCATTGGTGGCGATCGCCGCCGCCGCCGTGCGGTTCTCGACGCCGAGCTTGGCGTAGATCTGCTCGAGATGTTTGTCGACGGTCCGTGGGCTGAGCCCCAGGATCTGCGCGATGTCGCGGTTGGTCTTGCCCTTCGAAAGCCAGGACAGCACTTCGCGCTCGCGCGTCGTCAGCCCGAACTCGCTGGAAAATGCGGCCGGCAGATCGCTGCCGCTGTCCTTGGCCAGCCGCAGCAGGAATTCGTTCGGGCCCGCATTGCCCATGTAGTGCAGCCGGAGCTGTGCGTTGCTCGACAGCGCCGCCGTCGGCTGTGACTTTGAGGCGTTTCGCTGCGCCACGTCCAGCCATTGCCGCAGTGGTTCCGGCAGGACCAGATCGTCTCCGTCCGCACCGAGATGGTCCGACAGCAGCTTGTGGGCCTGCGGGGTCGCCCACATGATCTTGCCCTGCCGGTTGACGGCGAGCAGGAATCGCCCGGAGACGTCGAGCGCGGCGCGGGCGCTTTGCGTCAGCCGCGCATTGGCCAGATGCACCCGGATCCGCGCCAGCATCTCCTCGATCGCGATCGGCTTGGTGACGTAGTCGACGCCGCCGGCTTCCAGGCCGCGGACGATATGCTCGGTGTCGGCGAGCCCGGTCATGAAGATCACCGGAACATTGGAGAGGCCCGCCTCGCGCTTGAGGCGCCGGCAGGTTTCGAAGCCGTCGATGCCGGGCATCATGGCATCGAGCAGAATGATGTCGGGCGTGATCTGGTCGACGATGCGCATCGCGGCGGCGCCATCCAGCGCCACCATCACCGTCATGCCCGCGGTGTCGAGCGCATCGGTGAGCAGGCGCAGGGTTTCCGGCGAGTCGTCGACCACGAGCGCGACGTCGCGTTTCTTGGGATCAGTGATCATAGGAATGCAGGGTTTTCAGGGTTGCCATGTACTGATCGAGGTCGAAGCGATCGATCAGTGCACGCATTTGCGACACGAAGTCGGCATGCTCAGGGTATTCGCTGCCGATCTCATCCAGCTTGACCTGGATCGCGCGGACATAGCCGAGCTGTCCGAGCCCGATCAGTTCCTCGATATGCCTGACCGGCGGTCGCGACCCGGTGTCCGGCCGCCACCCGGGGGCCGGTGCAGTGATCTCATCGGTGTCATAGCGCCATTCGAGTTTGAGAAGCTGACGGATGGTTTCCAGGAGTCGCGGAATATCGATCGGCTTCATCAGGTAGCCGTCGTGGAACGGTTGCGCCAGCGGTGTCCCATGCGCCTCCAGCGCGCTCGCCGAGATCATCAGGATGCGCGCCTGCCGATGCCCGCTCGTGCGCAGCGTCTCCGCCACCTTCCAGCCGTCCATGCCGGGCATTGAAATATCCAGCAGGAACAGGTCGGGGCGGCAATGCTGCGCCAGCGCGAGACAGGCCGGGCCGTCCGGTGCGCTCAACAGGATGAAGCCGAGCGGCGCCAGCACCTCGCGCAGGAGATCGCGCTGCACCGGATCGTCATCGGTGACCAGGATGGTCTTGCGCGGGCCGTGATAGCCGAACAGCGGTGCATTGACCGGCGCGATGCGCGTCGGATTGGTCACCTCCGACAACAGGATCTTGACCCGGAAAGTGCTGCCGGTTCCGACCGTGCTGCTGACCTTGATGTCGCCGCCCATCACGCCGGCGAGCAGGCGGCTGATGGTGAGTCCGAGACCGGTGCCGGTTTGCGGCTGCGCGGCGCCGAGCGCGCCTCGCTCGAACGGCGCGAAGATGCGTTCGATGTCGTCCGGCTGGATTCCGGGTCCGGTGTCGGCGATTTCGAACTCCGCCACCGGGCTGCGGTAGTGCACCACGAAATGGACGCTGCCGGTCTGCGTGAACTTGATCGCATTCGACAGCAGGTTGATCAGCACCTGACGCAGCCGCTTTTCGTCGGCGTAGACCACCGCCGGCAGTAGCGCCGGCCGCCGGAACACGAAATCGATGCCCTTGGCGGCGGCCTGCAGGCGGAACATGCCGACCAGCTGGTCGAGGAATTCGTTGAGGTGAACCTCGTCGCGCGACAGATACAGCCGCCCCGCCTCGATCTTGGAAATATCGAGGATGCCATCGATCAGGCCGGAGAGATGGTCGGCGCTGCGGCGGACCACGCGCACCTGGTCGCGCGGCTTGGCCGGCAGGCTGGCATCCTGCTCCAGCAATTGCGCGTAACCTGAGATCGCGTTCAACGGCGAGCGCAGTTCATGACTGAGGCCCACGACATAGCGGCTCTTGGCGAGATTGGCTGACTCGGCGACCTCCTTGGCGCGCTGCAGTTCGGCGTCGGTACGCTTGTGGGCCTCGATTTCCTGCATCAGGAGCGTGGTCTGCCGGCGTATTTCGGCTTCCGCCGCGCGCCGGCTCTGCTGGGCCAGCACGAACAGCCAGGCGACCACCCCGATGATGATGGTCAGCGCGAAAAACACCTTCCAGAGCAGGCCGGAAATCAACAGCCGCTCGCCATGCGCGCTCGCCGAGGTCTGCAGGTAGATCAGCGCGAGCGTCAGCGCCACCAGTCCTGCGGAGACGACGAACACGCCGAGATAGTGGCCGAGCTGGGAGTTGATCCGCGCGTAGATCGGTTTGGGCAGCAGCTTGCCGAGGGTGTCGGAGACCTGCGATTGAATCCGCGCGTGCGGCTTGCAGAGGTCATGGCAGCGCGCATCAAGTGAACAGCACAGCGAGCAGATCGGCCCGGCATAGGCCGGGCATGACGACATGTCTTCCGGCTCGAAGCTGTGCTCGCAAATGCAGCACTGGATCGCTTCGAGGTTCTGCCAGGTCCGCTTCGGCTTTCGCGCGATGTAATATTTGCCGCCGGTGGCGAACGCGATCAACGGTGCGACCGCGAGCGCGACCAGCAGCGCGACGAACGGCGACAGCGCCTTGGCGGTCGGCCCGAACAGCCCATAGAAGGCGCTGATCGACACCATTGTCGCGATCGTCATGGCACCGACGCCGACCGGGTTGACGTCGTAGAGATGGGCGCGCTTGAATTCCATATGCGGCGGCCGCAGTCCGAGCGGCTTGTTGATGACGAGATCGGCAACCAGCGAGCCGACCCAGGCAATCGCGACGTTGGAATAAAGCGCGAGCGTCTGCTCCAGCGCCTTGTAGACGCCGATCTCCATCAGCAGCAGCGCCACCACCACGTTGAAGACCAGCCAGACCACGCGGCCGGGATGGCTGTGGGTCAGGCGCGAGAAGAAATTCGACCAGGCGATCGAGCCGGCATAGGCATTGGTCACGTTGATCTTGAGCTGGGAGAGGATGACGAACGTGCCGGTCAAGGCGAGGGCAAGATCGGGTTGCGACAGCACGTAGCGGAAGGCTTCGAGATACATATGCGCGGGCTCGGCCGCATGTTCGAGCGTGACGCCGTGGATCAGCGCGAAATAGGCGAGAAACGAGCCGGCGATCAGCTTCAGCGCGCCGAGCAGGATCCATCCCGGCCCGGCGCTGAGCAGCGCGATCCACCAGGCTTTTTTCGAGGTCCGCCGGTCGCGCGGCAGGAAGCGCAGGAAGTCGACCTGCTCGCCGATCTGCGCCACCAGCGAGAACACGACCGAGGCCGCAGTCCCGAACAACAGCAGGTCGAGATGGCCGTCGGGATCACCGTGCTCGCCGGCGAATGTCGTCCAGGACGCGAAGGAGTGCGGATTGGCATAGGCGATCGCGGCAAACGGCATGATGTGCAGCACGATCCAGAGCGGCTGCGTCCACAGCTGGAAGCGGCTGATCAATGTGATGCCGTGGGTCACCAGCGGAATGATCACGACGGCGCTGATCAGATAGCCGATCGGGCGCGGAATGCCGAAGCACATCTCCAGCGCGGAGGCCAGGATCACCGCCTCGATCGCAAAGAAGATGAAGGTAAAGGAAGCGTAGATCAGCGAGGTGATGGTCGAGCCGATATAGCCGAAGCCGGCGCCGCGGGTCAGCAGGTCGATGTCGATGCCGCATTTTGCGGCATGATAGGCAATCGGCAGGCCGCAGCAGAAGATGATGACGCTGACGACGAGGATCGCGGCGACCGAATTGGTGACGCCATAGTTGAGGGTGATGGTGCCGCCGATCGCTTCCAGCGCCAGGAACGAGATGGCGCCGAGCGCGGTATTGGCGACCCGGCTGGCCGACCAGCGGCGCGCGCTCTTTGCGGTGAAACGCAGCGCGTAGTCTTCCAGCGTCTGGTTGGCAACCCATTGATTATACTGGCGCCTGACGCGGTCTATCCGCTGCCGCCCTGCCACGTTCTGTCATCTCCTGCACCCGCCGGAAGCCCCACCGGATGGCTCGCAAGACCCGTGCCAGAACCTACGTCGTCATTTTGCGGTGCAGTATACGCAATCCTGCGTATCTGTGCAGTGCACAATATCGGCAATCCTCGCCCCACCAACGCGTGTCCTCGAACCAGAAATGGGGTGCTCATGTCAGATGAACCGAATAAGGGCCTGAAGTCGCCGCTTCGGCGCCAACTCTTGATGGGGATGGCCGCCTTGCCGGCCATCACGATGTTGCCCCGGCCGTCCTTCGCGGACGTCCCCGCGACCTCGGTGGTGAACACCACCGGTCTCGCGGTCACCGACACCGAAGTGACGGTCGGCATCCTGCACTCCGTGACCGGCACGATGGCGATTTCCGAAACCGGCTCCGTGGAAGCCGAGAAGCTCGCGATCGAGCAAATCAACGCATCCGGCGGCGTGCTCGGCCGCAAGATCAAGTTCATCCAGGAGGACGGCGCCAGCGACTGGCCGACCTTCGCCGAAAAGGCCAAGAAGCTTCTCGTCAACGACAAGTGCGCCGCCGTGATGGGCTGCTGGACCTCGGCCTCGCGCAAGGCGGTGCTGCCGGTGTTTGAGCAGTATAACGGCATGCTCTACTACCCGACCTTCTATGAAGGTCTCGAGCAGTCCAAGAACGTGATCTATACCGGCCAGGAAGCCACCCAGCAGATCATCGCGGGCCTCGATTGGGTGCAGAAAACCAAGGGCGCGAAGAGCTTCTATCTGCTCGGCTCCGACTACATCTGGCCGCGCACCTCGAACAAGATCGCCCGCAAGCACATCGAAGGCCATCTGAAGGACTCCAAGGTCGTCGGCGAGGAATATTTCCCGCTCGGCAGCACCCAGTTCAACTCGGTCATCAACAAGATCAAGCTGACCAAGCCCGACGTGATCTACGCCATCATCGTCGGCGGTTCGAACGTCGCCTTCTACAAGCAGCTCAAGGCCGCCGGTATCGACCTGTCGAAGCAGACGCTCCTGACCATCTCGGTCACCGAGGACGAAATCGACGGGATCGGCGGCGAAAACATCGCGGGCGCGTTTGCCTGCATGAAATACTTCCAGTCGCTCGACAATCCGAACAACGCGGCGTTCGTGCCCGCATTCAAGAAGATGTGGGGCGAGAAGACCGTGATCGGTGACGTGACGCAGGCTGCCTATCTCGGCCCGTGGCTGTGGAAGTTGACCGCCGAGAAGGCCGGCAGCTTCGACATCGACAAGATCGCGGCGGCCTCGCCCGGGATCGAGTTCAAGGGTGCGCCGGAAGGTTACGTGCGGATCCACGAAAACCACCATCTCTGGTCGAAGACCCGTGTCGGCAAAGCCAAGGCCGATGGCCAGTACGAACTGGTCTACGAGACGGCCGATCTGGTTGAGCCGGACCCGTTTCCGAAGGGCTACCAGTAAGCCCGTCGCGGCACCCGTCGCATTTCCCGCACACTGCAACTCCCTGGCGCGGACCGCTCGGCCCGCGCTGCAATCCTCCGCGTCGCGAATCCTCGCGCGGCGTGGAGCAGCCCAATCCTGGTGCGTCCTAACCGGTCTTCTCCCCTCATCCTGAGGAGCATCGCGGAACGCGATGCGTCTCGAAGGAATGAGGCCACAGTCGGGCCTTCATGGTTCGAGACGGCGCCACGGCAAGTGTTGTGTGGGGATGGTGCGAACCTGCGCCTCCTCACCATGAGGAACTAATGACGCAGTAGGACTAACCTACGGAGCAAGGATCATGTTCGGCGACTACTCGATTGGCGATCTCGGCGCCATTCTCGCGATGCAGGGTTTTGCAGGGCTGATCCTGTTTTCCGTCTACGTGCTGATGGCGCTCGGGCTTGCCATCATCTTCGGCCAGATGGGCGTCATCAACATGGCCCATGGCGAGTTCATGATCCTCGGCGCCTACGTCACCTGGATGACGTCGAACGCCTTCCAGCACTTCATGCCGATGCTGTTTCCGGGGTACTTTTTCGTCGCGATGACGCTGGCCTTCATCGCCTCCGGCTCGCTGGGGATGCTGGTCGAATGGGCGCTGATACGTCATCTCTACAAGCGCCCGCTCGATACGCTGCTTGCGACCTGGGGCCTGAGCCTCATCCTGCAGCAGGCCTATCGGTCGGTGTTCGGCGCCCGTGAGGTCGGCGTCGAACTGCCGGAGTGGATGATGGGCTCCTGGCAGGCCACCGACTCGATCCAGATCCCGATCAACGGCATGTTCGTGATGGCGTTGACCACCCTGATCACGATCGCCGTTGCCTATGTGCTGTTCTGGTCGCGTTGGGGCAAGCAGGTCCGCGCAGTGGTGCAGAACCGCATCATGGCGGGCGCCGTCGGCATCAACACCGAGAAGGTGGACCGCTACACCTTCGGCCTCGGCTGCGGCATCGCCGGCGTCGCCGGCAGCGCCTTCACCATGATCGGCTCCACCGGCCCCACCGCCGGCCAGCTCTACATCGTCGACACCTTCCTGGTCGTCGTGTTCGGCGGCGCCGCCAGCCTGTTCGGCACCATCGCCTCCGCCTTCACCATCTCGCAGACGCAGTCGACCCTGGAGTTCTTCCTGTCGGGCTCGATGGCCAAGGTCATCACGCTGCTTGCGATCGTCGCCATCCTGATGATGCGGCCGCAGGGGCTGTTCGCGCTCAAGGTTCGCAAATGAGCCTGCGCCAACAAGAACAAGAAGGCCAAGAACAAGAAGGCCAAGAACAAGAAAGCAAGGTCATGGTCATCAACTCGCGCTTTTTCAATCGCTCCGAACTGATCGGCTTCGTGACGCTGGCGCTGTTGCTCTTCGTCATCCTTCCGCTCGCACTCGACATCTTCCGTCTCAACCTGGTCGCCAAGTACCTGACCTACGCCTTCGTTGCGCTCGGCCTCGTGCTGTGCTGGGGCTTTGGCGGCATCCTGAGCCTGGGCCAGGGGGTGTTCTTCGGTCTCGGCGGCTATTGCATGGCGATGTACCTCAAGCTCGAGGCCTCCAGCGTCGCGAACACCAAGATCCAGTCCACCCCCGGCATTCCCGATTTCATGGACTGGAATCAGATCACCCAGCTGCCATTGTTCTGGAAGCCGTTCCACAGCTTTCCGTTCACGCTGGCCGCGATCATCCTGGTGCCGGCGTTCTTCGCCTTGATCATCGGTGCCGCGATGTTCAAGCGGCGGGTCGGCGGCGTGTACTTCGCCATCATCACCCAGGCGATCGCCGCCATCCTCACCATCCTGATCGTCGGGCAGCAGGGCTACACCGGCGGCATCAACGGCATCACCGATCTGCGTACGCTGCACGGCTGGGATATCCGCACCGATCACGCCAAGCTGATCCTGTACTTCGTCGAGGTCGTGCTGCTGTTCGGCTGCATCCTGCTCGCGCAGTTCATCCGCCTGACCAAGCTCGGCCGCATCCTGGTGGCGATGCGCGAGCAGGAGGACCGCGTCCGCTTCTCCGGCTACAGCGTCGCGAATTTCAAGATCTTCGCGTTCTGCGCCGCCGCGGTGTTCGCCGCGATCGGCGGCGCACTGTTCACGCTCGAGGTCGGCTTCATGTCGCCGTCCTTCGTCGGCATCGTGCCCTCGATCGAAATGGTGATCTACACCGCGGTGGGGGGGCGGCTGTCGATCTTCGGCGCGGTCTACGGCACGCTGCTGGTGAATTTCGCCAAGACCAGCCTGTCGGAAACCTTCCCGCAGCTCTGGCTGTTCGGCCTCGGCGCGTTGTTCATCGCGGTGGTGCTGGCGTTCCCTGCGGGCCTTGCCGGAATCTGGGCCGACTACGTGCAGCCGCGCATCGACCGGCTGTTCGCATCGCGGCGCCCGAAGTCGGGTAACGGCTGGACCGGCCCGTCGGTCGCCGACGGCGCGCCGGCAGAGTGAGGAGACGATCATGCTCATCGGTCATCAGCCCAAGGAATTCCTGCTCGCGGTCGAGGCGCTCACGGTCTCATTCGACGGCTTCAAGGCGGTGAACGATCTCTCGTTCTACGTCGAGGAGAACGAGATCCGCGTCATCATCGGTCCCAACGGGGCCGGCAAGACCACGGTGCTCGACCTGATCTGCGGGAAGACCAAGGCGACGTCGGGCTCGATCCAGTTTCGTGGCAAGGAGCTCACGAAACTGCGCGAGAACGAGATCGTGCAGACCGGCGTCGGACGCAAGTTCCAGACACCGTCGATCTTCGAGGACCTCACCGTTTTCGAGAACCTGGAGATTTCCTATCCGCGCGGCCGCACCGTGTTCGGCTCGCTCGCCTTCAAGCGCGACGCCGTGGTCATGGACCGGGTCGAGGAGGTCGCCGAGATGATCTTCCTCAAGGATCGGCTGCGGGCGTCGGCGGCCGAGCTCAGCCATGGCCAGAAGCAGTGGTTGGAGATCGGCATGCTGCTGATCCAGAATCCGGATCTCTTGATGCTGGACGAGCCGGTCGCCGGCATGAGCGTCAGCGAGCGCGTCAAGACCGCCGAGTTGCTCAACCGCATCATCAAGGACCGCTCGGTGCTGGTGATCGAGCACGACATGAAGTTCGTCGAAGACATCGCGCACAAGGTCACGGTGCTGCATCAGGGCCAGATCCTGTCGGAAGGCACGATGGACAGGGTCAAGAACGACCCCAAGGTCATCGAAGTCTATCTGGGGCACTGAGCATGATGGCTACGGTTAGCTCCATCTCTTGTCGGAGTAACGACGGTGGTGCGTTGCCTCTCCCCGCGTGCGGGGAGAGGCCGCATCGCATCGCCAGATGCGATGCGGGTGAGGGGGATTCTCCACGAGCGCGGTGCTTGGAGACTCACCCTCACCCCAACCCTCTCCCCGCAAGCGGGGAGAGGGAGCGCACCTCCGCTGCCGCAACAGCGCTAATTCATCTCTGCTTCCACTAAGGATCCCCCGATGCTGGCAATCTCGAATCTCCATGTCGCCTACGGCCAGAGCGAGGTGCTGCATGGCCTCAACGTCAACGTGGCGCAAAACGAGATCGTGGCGATCATGGGCCGCAACGGCATGGGCAAGACCACGCTGATGAAGTCGCTGATGGGAATCATGCCGACCAGGAGCGGTTCGGTCAGCATGGACGGCGCCGAGTTGTCGGGGCTCAAGAGCTACGAGCGCGTGGCCAAGGGCCTCGCCTATGTGCCGCAGGGCCGCATGATCTTCTCCACCATGACGGTGAAGGAGAACATCGAAACCGGCCTCGTCATATCCGGTGAAACCGAGGTGCCGGGCAGCATCTACGAGCTGTTTCCGGTTCTCCTGGAAATGAAAGGCCGCCGCGGCGGCAATCTCTCCGGCGGCCAGCAGCAGCAGCTTGCGATTGCGCGCGCGCTTGCGACCAGGCCGAAGGTGCTGCTGCTCGATGAGCCGACCGAAGGCATCCAGCCCTCGATCATCAAGGACATGGCGCGCACCTTGAAGCGGATCCGCGACGAGCGCGGGCTCTCGATCGTGGTGTCCGAGCAGGTCCTGAGCTTCGCGCTCGATATCGCCGACCGCGTGCTGGTCATCGAGAACGGCGAGATCGTGCGCGATGACGCGCGCGACTGCGTCGATGCCGCGCAAATCTCGAAATATCTGTCCGTCTGATCAAACCATGGCTTGTAAAAAAGGGAGCTTTTGATGCCAGAGACACTGATCAAGGTCGATCTGACCCAGTCGGCCTACGAGAACGACAAGATTCACAACCGCTGGCATCCCGACATTCCGATCGTGGCGTGGGTCAATCCCGGCGACGATTTCATCATCGAGACCTATGACTGGACCGGTGGCTTCATCAAGAACAACGACTCCGCTGACGACGTGCGCGACATCGATCTGTCGATCGTGCACTTCCTGTCCGGCCCGATCGGCGTCAAGGGCGCCGAGCCGGGCGACCTCCTGGTGGTCGATCTGCTCGACGTCGGCCCGTTGAAAGAGAGCCTGTGGGGCTTCAACGGCTTCTTCTCCAAGCAGAATGGCGGCGGCTTCCTGACCGATCACTTCCCGCTGGCGCAGAAGTCGATCTGGGACATCAAGGGCCTCTACACGTCGTCGCGTCACGTTCCAGGCGTCAACTTCGCGGGCCTGATCCATCCCGGCCTGATCGGCTGTCTGCCCGATCCGAAACTGCTCGCGACCTGGAACGAGCGTGAGACCGCCTTGATCGCGACCAATCCGACCCGGGTGCCGGGCCTTGCCAATCCACCCTTCGCGCCGACCGCTCACGGCGGCCAGGCCAAAGGCGACGTCAAGGCCAAGATCGGCGCCGAGGGCGCCCGTACCGTGCCGCCGCGCGAGCATGGCGGCAACTGTGACATCAAGGACCTGTCGCGCGGCTCGAAGATCTACTTCCCGGTCTACGTGCCGGGCGGCGGGCTCTCGATGGGCGACCTCCACTTCAGTCAGGGTGACGGCGAAATCACCTTCTGTGGCGCCATCGAAATGGCCGGCTGGCTGCACCTGAAGGTCGACATCATCAAGGACGGCGTGGCCAAATACGGCATCAAGAATCCGATCTTCAAGCCGTCGCCGATCACGCCGAACTACAAGGACTATCTGATCTTCGAGGGCATCTCGGTCGACGAGGCGGGCAAGCAGCATTATCTCGACGTCCACATCGCCTATCGGCAGGCCTGCCTGAACGCGATCGAGTATCTCAAGAAGTTCGGCTATTCCGGCGCCCAGGCCTATTCGATCCTGGGGACGGCGCCCTGCCAGGGGCATATCTCCGGCGTGGTCGACGTGCCCAATGCCTGCGCCACGCTGTGGCTGCCGACGGAGATTTTCGACTTCGACGTCATGCCGTCATCGGCGGGACCGATCAAGCACATCACCGGCGATATCCAGATGCCGATCTCGCCGGATAAATAGGCTCTCCGCTGGTTTTCCAGATCGCAGGGTGGGCAAAGCGAGCGCCGAAGGCGTGAGCGTGCCCACCAATCGCGCCGATGATGAGGATGGATGGTGGGCACGGCGCTAGCGCGCCTTTGCCCACCCTTCTGATGACACACCTTCAGGACAAATCACATGCCGGTCTACGAATATCTCTGCAATGACTGCGGTCCGTTCACGGACATGCGGCCGATGTCGGAATGCGACGATCCGCAGGGCTGCCCGCGATGCGAGAGCTCCTCGCCGCGGGTGATCCTGACCGCACCGAACTTCTTCTGCATGCCGTCGGACAAGCGGAAAGCGCACGCCACCAACGAACGCTCCTCGCACGCGCCGAAGACCGTTGCTGAATACAAGGCCTCGCACGGCGCGGGGTGCGGTTGCTGCTCGACCAAGAAGCCGGCGCGCCTCGTGAGCAAAACCAGCAGTGGCGCGAAGGGCTTTCCGACCGCACGGCCCTGGATGATCAGTCACTGAGCGCCGGCGCACTGCACGGACGTCATCGCTCTCTATCGAACGGTGCCTGTTGCCGTGACCGTCTGGCTGTGGCGTTCGCGGGGTTTCGGTTGCAGCGTCGAGACCCGGTCGAGTGGGGCCGAGAGCCGGCACAAGAGCCCCTCGAGCCGCCAATTGAATTCGGCGTGTCCGCCGAGTTGGGAGCTGACACTGGCGATCACGCTCCTTGTCCCAAATCCGCGGGTGGTCGGCTTGGTGACCGGCGGTCCACCCTGTTCGTCCCACGACAGTTCGAGATTCCCGTCGCGTGTCTCCCATCGGACGTCGAGGCGGCCGGCTCGCACCGACAAGGCGCCGTACTTGGCCGAATTCGTGATCAGCTCGTGGATGGCGAGTGCCAGTGTCTGTGCGGTTGCTGGGTGAAGCTGGATCTTCGGACCCTGGATCTCGATCTGCTTGCCGTTCGAATAAGGTGACAATTCCTCATTGACCAGCTGCCCGATTTCGGCCCCCTGCCAGCTCGACAGAGAGAGAATCGTGTGCACGCGTGCCAGCGCGCTGATCCGCCCCTCCACCGCCGCGACGTAGTCCTTGACGTCGTCGCAGCGCGTCAGCCGAACGATGGATTGGGCCAGTGCCAGCGCGTTCTTGGCGCGATGATCGACCTCCCGGGTCAGCAGGTGCTGACGCTCCTCGGCTCGCTTCCGTTCGGTGATATCGACCGTCACCCCGCTCACGCGGACCACGCGGCCGTTCCTGTCGACGGTCGCCGCGGCGGTTCCGGCGCACCAGCGGACCTCGCCGTCCGGCCGATTGACGCGGAATTCCATTTCCCAGGACCTCGTGCCCTTGCCGAATTGTGTGACGATATTGCGCAGTTCACCGACATCGTTGGCGTGCAGCAGCGCCTCGACATTTTCGCGGGTCACGATGAAGCTATCAGGATCGACCCCGAAGATCCGGTACTGGCCTTCGTCCCACATCCAGTCGCCGCTGATCCAGTCCCAGTCCCATGATCCCATCCTGCCGGCGGCGATGGCGAGGCTGCGCCGCTGCTCGCTTTCGATCAGCCGGGCATTCGAGTTCTCGAGTTCGGCGGTGCGTGCGCGAACGCGGTCCTCGAGTTCGGCGTTGAGGCGCTCGAGCTGCCGGGTCTTGCGATAGAGTTCGGTGAACACCCTGATCTTCGCACGCAACACTTCGGGAACGACCGGCACGGGAACGTAGTCGACGGCGCCCATCTCGTAACCGCGCAGCCGGTCGAGATCGCTGACCTGGATCGCCGAGATGAAGATCATCGCGGTCTGCTGAAAGCGCGGGTGCTCCCGGATCATGGCGGCGAGTTCGAAGCCATCGAGCTCCGGCATGCAGACGTCGACGAGGATCACCGCGACTTCGTTCCTGAGCAGGTAGGCGAGCGCCTCGCGGCCGGAGGTGGCAATGGCGAGATTCTCGCCAAGCTCCTTCAGGATGACCTCGTAGGCGAGCAGCTTGGCCGGCTGATCGTCCACCAGGAGGATATTTATCTTGTCATGGTCCATCGTCGGTTCCGACGTTCAGCGATGCAGCCACATGCGGATGGCCAGGAGCAGTTGCTCGGTGTTGACGGGTTTGGCGAGATAGTCGGACGCGCCGGCCTCCAGGCATTTCTCGCGGTCGCCCTTCATCGCCTTCGCAGTCAGCGCGATGATGGGAAGCCGGCCGAAGTGCGGGTTTTGCCGGATCACGCCGATGGTCTGGTAGCCGTCCATCTGCGGCATCATGATATCCATCAGCACGATTGCGATCTCCGGGTGCGATTCGACGAGCGCGACTGCTTCGCTGCCGGTGGTGGCGGTCAGCACCTTCATGCCGCGCCGCTCCAGCACGCTGCTCAGCGCGAAGATATTGCGCGCGTCGTCGTCGACGAGAAGGGCGGTGCGGTCGAGCAGGTCCTCGTCGGAATTGTTCAGTTTTTCCAGCATGCGCTGCTTTTCGACAGGCAATTCCGTGATCACGCGGTGCAGGAACAGTGACGTCTCATCGAGCAGCCGTTCCGGCGATTCGACGCCCTTGACCACGATGCTTCGCGCCATGATGTGCAACTCCGCGTCCTCCTCGGCCGAGAGCTCGCGCCCGGTGAAGACCACGACGGGAATGTCCGAGAGCTCCGTATCGCTGCGGATCCGGTCAAGCACATCGAATCCGCTCATGTCCGGCAGGCGCAGGTCCAGGACCACGCAATCGCAGGCAGTCTGGCGCAAGGTCGAAAGCGCCGCGGCGCCGGTATCGGCGGAAATGATTTCGATGTCGTCGTGGGCGAGCAGCTCGCGAATGCCGAGTTGCTCCGCCGGATTATCCTCGACGATGAGCAGGCGCTTGCGGCGCGGCTTGGCGTATTCCCTGATCTGTGCGAACGCGGCGCCGACGCCCTCGGGCGTCGTCGGCTTGCTGACGAAGGAGAACGCGCCGCGGGCCAACGCATGCTGGCGGTCTTCGTCGAGGGTGATGACCTGGACCGGGATGTGCCGGGTGAGGGGACTATGCTTGAGCTGGCTCAGGACGGTCCAGCCCAGCATATCCGGCAGGAAGACGTCGAGCGAGACGGCGGTCGGCTGGTACTGCTTGGCGAGATCGAGCGCCTCGGCGCCACGCGCCGTCACCAGCACCTTGAAGCCTCGGTCGCGCGCGAGGTCGACCAGAACGCGCGCGTAGTGCGGATCGTCCTCGACGATCAGCAGGATGGTATCGCCCGGCGCGAGACTGAGGCGGTCATCCGGCACGTGCTCGATGACGCGCTCCGGCGTCGTCGTCTGCAGCGCCGGTACCGGGGCCCGCCACGGCGGTCTTGCGGCGAGCAGCGCCACCCGCGGTCCGGAATATTCCAGCGGCAGGTAGAGCGTAAAGGCGCTGCCCTTGCCGGGTGTGCTGCGAAGATGGATTTCGCCGCCAAGGAGGCTCGCCAGTTCGCGGCTGATCGCAAGGCCGAGGCCGGTGCCGCCGTATTTGCGGCTGGTTCCGGCGTCGGCCTGCTGGAACGCTTCGAAGATCAGCTTCTGCTTGTCCTGCGGAATCCCGATGCCGGTGTCGGACACCTCGAAGGCAACGACGACCGGAGCTTCATTGAGGATCGCATGCTCGGGGTTCCAGCCGTTCAGGGCCGCGAAGACCCTGAGACGTACGCCGCCCTCGGCCGTGAACTTGAAGGCATTCGACAACAGGTTCTTGAGCACCTGCTGCAGGCGCTTGGAGTCGGTGACGATGCTGCGCGGCAGGTTCGGATCGATGTCGACGTTGAAGGACAGCTCCCTGGTTTCGGCCTCGTGGCGGAACGGTCGTCCGACCGTTTCCAGCACATTGGACGTGAGAATCTCCTCGGCATCGACCGTGACGGTGCCGGACTCGATCTTGGAGAGATCGAGGATGTCGCTGATCAGGTTGAGCAGATCGGTACCCGCGCCGTGAATGGTCCGCGCGAATTCGACCTGTTTGCCTGTGAGGTTGCCGTCCGGGTTTTCGGTCAGTTGTTGGCCGAGGATCAGGATGCTGTTGAGCGGGGTGCGCAGCTCATGCGACATGTTGGCGAGGAACTCGGACTTGTATTTGGAGGTCAGTGCGAGCTCGCTCGCCTTCTCTTCGAGCGCGCGCCGTGCCTGCTCGATTTCCTGGTTCTTGCGCTCGACTTCGACGTTGCGTTCAGCGAGCTGCTGGGCCTTCTGCTCGAGTTTCTCGTTGGTTTTCTGCAGCTCCTTCTGCTGCGTCTGCAGCTCGCGGGCGAGCTGCTGGGATTGCTTGAGCAGCCCCTCGGTCTGCATCGTCGCCTCGATGCTGTTCAGGACGATGCCGATAGAGTCGGTGAGCTGCTCCAGGAAGGCCATTTGCGACGTCGTGAACGCGCCGATGGAGGCGAGCTCGATGACGGCCTTGACCTGGTTCTCGAACAGCACCGGCAGCACCACGAGATTCCGGGGAGGTGCGCGCAACAGCGCCGAACTCACCGGGATGGTATCGGCAGGGATGTCGGCGATCAGCCGCTGGCGCTTGTCGACAGCGCATTGGCCGACGAGGCCTTCGCCGAACTGCACGACATGTCGGTGCGGCACGAGGCCGTCGTCGGCATAGGATGCCAACAGGCCGAGCCGCGGCCTGTCCTCGTTGTCGACCCGGTAGATCACGCCCATATGCGCGTTCACCAGCGGGCTCAGTTCGCCCAGGAGCATCCGGCCGACCGTCGTGAGGTCGCGCTGGCCCTGCAGCATGTTGGTGAATTTGGCGAGGTTGGTCTTCAGCCAATCCTGCTCGGTGTTGACGTCGGTGGTGAGTTTGAGATTGCCGATCATGGTGTTGATGTTGTCTTTCAGCTCCGCCATCTCGCCCCGGGCGTCAACCTGGATCGAGCGGGTGAGGTCGCCCTTGGTCACGGCGGTCGCCACTTCCGCAATCGCGCGCACCTGGGAGGTCAGGTTGGCCGCCAGAAGGTTGACGTTGCCCGTGAGATCCTTCCACGTTCCGGCCGCGCTCGGCACGTTGGCCTGGCCGCCGAGCCGACCCTCCACGCCGACCTCGCGCGCCACGCTGGTGACCTGGTCCGCGAAAGTCGCGAGCGTCTCCGTCATGTTGTTGATGGTGTCGGCCAGCGCCGCCACTTCGCCCTTCGACTTCACCGTCAGGCTCTGCTTCAGATCGCCATTGGCGACCGCCGTCACCACCTTGACGATACCGCGGACCTGCTCGGTCAGGTTGGCGGCCATGAAGTTCACGGTGTCGGTCAGGTCTTTCCAGGTACCGGCGACGCCAGGCACTTCCGCCTGGCCGCCGAGCTTTCCTTCGGTGCCCACCTCGCGCGCGACGCGCGTCACTTCGCCGGCAAACGCATTGAGCTGATCGACCATCGTGTTGATAGTGTTCTTCAGTTCGAGGATCTCGCCCTTCACGTCCACCGTGATCTTGCGTGACAGGTCGCCGCGCGCCACCGCGGTCGTGACTTCGGCGATGTTGCGGACCTGCGTGGTCAGGTTGGCGGCGAGCAGATTGACGTTGTCGGTGAGGTCCTTCCAGGTGCCGCCGACGCCGGGCACCACCGCTTGTCCCCCGAGCCGGCCTTCAGTGCCGACCTCCCGCGCCACGCGGGTGACTTCGGCCGCGAAGGAGCGCAACTGCTCGACCATCGTGTTCAAAGTGTCCTTGAGCAGCAGGATCTCGCCGCGCACGTCGACCGTGATCTTCTTCGACAGGTCGCCGCCGGCGATCGCGGTGGCGACCTCGGCGATGTTGCGGACCTGGGCGGTCAGGTTCGACGCCATGAAGTTGACGTTGTCGGTGAGATCCTTCCAGGTGCCCGCGACTTCCGGCACCTGAGCCTGGCCGCCGAGCTTGCCTTCGGTGCCGACCTCGCGCGCCACGCGCGTCACCTCCGAAGCGAAGGCGTTGAGCTGGTCCACCATGGTGTTGATGGTGTTCTTCAATTCGAGAATTTCACCCTTCACGTCGACCGTGATCTTGCGCGAGAGGTCGCCGCGGGCGACCGCGGTCGTCACTTCGGCAATGTTGCGCACCTGCGCGGTCAAATTGCCCGCCATCGAGTTGACGCTGTCGGTGAGGTCCTTCCAGGTGCCGGCGACGCCCGGCACGTTGGCCTGGCCGCCGAGGCGGCCCTCGGTGCCGACTTCGCGCGCCACCCGCGTGACCTCGCCCGCGAAGCGATTGAGCTGATCCACCATCGTGTTCAGCGTTTCCTTGAGACGCAGGATCTCCCCGCGCACGTCGACGGTGATCTTGCGCGACAGGTCGCCGCCGGCGATCGCGGTCGCCACCTCGGCGATGTTGCGGACCTGCGCGGTCAGGTTGCCGGCCATCGAGTTGACGCTGTCGGTGAGGTCTTTCCAGGTGCCGGCAACGCCCGGCACCTCGGCCTGGCCGCCGAGCTTGCCATCGGTGCCGACCTCGCGCGCCACGCGCGTCACTTCGCCGGCAAAGGCGTTGAGCTGGTCGACCATCGTGTTCAGCGTTTCCTTCAGCTGCAGGATCTCGCCCGAGACGTTGACGGTGATCTTCTTCGACAGATCGCCCTTGGCCACGGCGGTTGCGACTTCCGCGATGTTACGGACCTGGCCGGTGAGGTTGGAGGCCATCGAGTTGACGCTGTCGGTCAGATCCTTCCAGGTGCCGGCGACGCCGCGCACCATCGCCTGGCCGCCCAGTTTGCCTTCGGTGCCGACCTCGCGCGCCACGCGCGTCACCTCGCCGGCAAAGGCGTTGAGCTGGTCCACCATGGTGTTGATGGTGTCCTTCAGCTCCAGAATCTCGCCGCGCACGTCGACGGTGATCTTCTTCGACAGGTCGCCATTGGCCACCGCCGTGGTCACGTCGGCGATGTTGCGGACCTGTGCCGTCAGGTTGCTCGCCATCGAGTTGACGCTCTCGGTGAGGTCCTTCCAGGTGCCGGCGACCCCGAGGACGTTGGCCTGGCCGCCCAGTCGCCCCTCGGTGCCGACCTCGCGCGCCACGCGCGTCACCTCGCCGGCAAAGGCATTGAGCTGGTCGACCATCGTGTTCAGGGTTTCCTTGAGCTGCAGGATTTCTCCCGACACGTTCACGGTGATCTTCTTGGAGAGGTCGCCGCCCGCGATCGCCGTGGCGACGTCGGCGATGTTGCGCACCTGCGCCGTCAGGTTCGAGGCCATGAAGTTGACGTTGTCGGTCAGGTCTTTCCAGGTGCCGGCGACGCCCGGCACCTGGGCCTGGCCGCCGAGCTTGCCTTCGGTGCCGACTTCGCGTGCCACTCGCGTGACTTCGGAGGCAAAGGAATTGAGCTGGTCGACCATCGTATTGATGGTGTCCTTCAGCTCCAGAATCTCGCCGCGCACGTCCACGGTGATCTTTCGCGACAGGTCGCCGCGCGCCACCGCCGTGGTGACGTTGGCGATGTTGCGCACCTGGGCGGTCAGGTTGCCGCACATTGCGTTGACGGAGTCGGTGAGGTCTTTCCAGGTGCCGGCGACGCCGGGAACGATCGCCTGGCCGCCGAGCTTGCCGTCGGTGCCGACCTCGCGGGCGACGCGCGTCACCTCGGAGGCGAACGACCGCAGCTGGTCGACCATGGTGTTGATGGCCTCCTTGAGCTGCAGGATCTCGCCGCGCACGTCAACGGTGATCTTCTTGGACAGGTCGCCATTGGCTACTGCGATCGTCACCTCGGCGATGTTGCGGACCTGGCCGGTCAGGTTGTTGGCCATGGAGTTGACGCTTTCGGTCAGGTCCTTCCAGACCCCCGTCACCTCGGGCACCTGGGCCTGGCCGCCGAGTTTGCCCTCGGTGCCGACTTCCCGCGCCACGCGGGTCACTTCCGAGGTGAACACGCCGAGCTGCTTGATCATGGTGTTGACGATGGTGGCCGACTGCAGGAACTCGCCGCCCAGCGGGCGACCGTCAATGTCCAGCATCACCGTCTGCAGAAGGTTGCCTTGGGCCACGGCTGCGACGGCCCGTGTCACTTCGCGCGTCGGCCAGAGCAGATCGTCGATCAGGGTGTTGACCGAGCCTTCCATGTCGGCCCAGCAACCGCTGGCGAGCGCAAACTTGACCCGCTGCCGGGTCTTGCCTTCGCGGCCGACCACCTGCCCGACCCGCTCCAGCTGCTGCGTCATCTGCTGGTTTGCGGCGACGATCTCATTGAACGTATCGGCAATCTTGCCCTCGATCCCCAGATGATCACCGGTCATGCGGACGGAGAAATCGCCGCCGCGCATCGCTTGAAGGGCATGAAGCAGTTCCTGCATCGGGGCGGACGTTCCTGCGGACGTTGCGGCGGACTTTCCATTGGTGGCACGCTTGGTCCTGGTTCGCCGCCGCGACGACGAATCAGCCGAATCGAGATCGCTCATGACGATGCCCCTCAACCAAAAGCCGACCGGGGGTGACGTGATGCTGTGGGCGACGTCCTGACCGATGGAGATCGGCCCTCGGCAGCGTCGACCCTTGTCCCGGTCGGCCAGCGCCCAATGCGTTGGAACCCTGGGGTCCAAGCTTGAGCCAAACGGAGCAACCCCGAAACGAGCGCCGGGTTCCCGGCGAGGTCGAAAAATTTCGATCAGGGTCGAACTGAGGGCTGCGCCGCGACCGGGTCAGGGCCGGAGGAGGCACTATGGGCGCTTCTGTTGCGGCCTTCGCGGTGGCGAGGGCTGCGGTGCGCCGCCGGGCTGAGGCTCGAACTTGCGATCCATCTTTTGCGCGCCCTGGCTGATGTCGAGCAGGGTGCGGCGGCCGTCCTCGATCACGACGGCAGACTTCTGCCTGAAGGTATCGGCAAGTTCCCGGAGTGCCCGCAATTTCTCGAAGAGCTCGTCGGCCTTTCCGTCGGCAAGGCCGGGTATGGCACCCTCGACCTTGGAGACCACGCTGTCGAACCCTGCAAAGACATTGTCCGCCTTGTCGATCATGGCGTCCATCGCCACGGCTTTGCTCTTGAGCGACGCGGTGTAGCTCTCGAACGAGAGCAGGGCGTCCTTCACCGTGCCGGCGTTGCTGATGATGACCCGGTCGACACTGTGCAGCGTATCGGTCATGGACTGCTGCTCGCTCAGGTCGGCGGTCAGGATTGGAGTGCCGTCGGCGTCGAGCGGCACCGGAGGCGCGGCAGGCGCCCCACCAACCAGCGAGACCGCCGCGATCCCGGTGAGCCCCTGGAACTCGATACCGACCACCGTGTCTTTCCGAATGGGTGCGCTCTTGTCGAGCATCGCCAGCACAACGATCCTGCGTGGGCTTTCCAGCTTGATCGACTGGATCTCGCCGGCCTGAATGCCGTCGAAATTGACCGGTCCGCCCCGGCGCAACCCGCTGGCCGATCCATCGAAGACGATGCGGATCGGGCTGCGCTGCTGCGCGCTGCGCAGCTTCTGCATGGTCAACATGCCGGCGAACGCCAGGGCGATCGCCGCCAGCATCGCGCCTCCGATCACCAGGTTGCTCGCGCGCATGTACCGTTCCGGGACACTGGTTTACATCGGCCTGCGCCTTGCGCCGGCGCAAGCTTCGTTCGTCCATGTCCCATTGTAACTGCGGAGTGACCGAAAGCTCAATGCCCGCCGCCGCCCGCCGCCCCTTTGGCCGCGGCATTGTTGAGGACGATCAGGGCGTCGACGGCAACCCCGGTTTTGGCATTGATCAGAAACGGGTTGACGTCGATCGACGCGATCCGGTCGCCGGCATCCGCGATCAGGTTGGACAGGCCGACCAGCGCCTTGACCGCGGAGGCCCCGTGCAGCGCCGGCCTGCCGCGGTAACCCGCAATCTTCACCCCCGCCTTGGTGCGGCTGATCAACGCCTTGGCCCCGGCGGCATCCAGTGGCGCGCCGGCCAGCGCCACGTCCTTCATCAGCTCGATGTCGATGCCGCCGGTCCCGAACAGCACCACTGGTCCCATTTCCGCATCCAGCGAGGCGCCAACCACGAGTTCGAGATCGGCCTTGACCTGCTGTGCGATCAGGATGCCCTCTATTGTCGGCTTGGTCTTGAGCTTCCTGACGCGCGCGGTGATGGCGTCGAACGCCTTCTTGACCTCCGCCGGACTGTTGATGTTGAGGACCACGCCGCCGATGTCGGACTTGTGCAGGATGTCGGCGCTGACCACTTTTGCCACGACGGGAAAGCCGATTGTCTTGGCAATCTTCACCGCCTCCGTGGCGCTTTGGGCGATCTCCTCCTTCGAGATCGGGATGCCGTAGGCCTTGAGCAGCTTCTTCGAGGCGACTTCGTCGAGCGCCGCGCCGGTCGCGCTTCGTAGCGTCCGTTCCAGCACGGCGCGCGCCGATGGCTTCGAACTGGAGGCGATATCCGGGACTTCCTTGCGCAAGCCGGCATAATTGATCAGCGCCTTGATCGCGCCGACCGCGCGATCCATGCCCTGCAGCACCGTGATGTCGGGCAGCGATTTGCGCAGGCTCTTGGTGAACTCGGTAAAGCCGATGGACATCGCGCTGATATAGATCACGGGCTTCGACGCCTGCCGGGCCATCTCGTTGACGATACGCAAATTGCGTTCGCGCAACTCGTGCGGCGCCTTCGGCATTTCGGCGTCGATGACAACGATATCGGTATCGGGGTCGTCGATCATGATCCTGATCGATTGCATATAGACGCCGGGATCGACCACTGCGGCAAATCCTGCATCGAGCGGATTGCCGACGATCGAACCGGGGCCCAGCATTTTCGCCAGCTTGGCGCTGGCGGTCGGACTGAGCGGCGCGAAGTTGAGCCCTGCCGAATGGAAGGCATCGATCAGGAGCCCGCGCTTGCCGCCCGAGAGCGTGACCGCCGCGAGCCTGTCACCCCCGGGCGAATTGGCATGGACGAAGCATTCGGTGGTTTCGATCAGTTCGTCGAGACCTTGGGCGCGGATGACGCCTTCCCGTGCCGAGATCGCATCGAAGGTTTCGATCGAGCCGGCTAAGGCGCCGGTATGCGCCATCGCCGCCGCGCGGCCGCCCTCGGAGGTCCCGAGCTTGAGCGCAATGACCGGCTTTCCGGCGGCGCGGGCGGCCTTGCAGGCCTCGCGGAAGGCCTTCGTGTTGCGCACGCCTTCGAGATAGACCACGATGACGCGGATGCTCGGATCTTCAGCGAAATAGGCGATGAAGTCCGGGGTTTCGAGGCCGGTCTCGTTGCCGGTGGTGACCATGTAGCCAACGCCGACGCCGCGATCCTCCAGCGTCTGGCGGATCGCCATCACGATAGCGCCGGATTGCCCGGCGATGGCGACGGCGCCTGCCTCCATGGTGACGACGCGGTCGTCGATGTTGGTGAAGAGCCTTTCACCGGCGCTCAAATTGCCGAGGCAGTTCGGGCCGGTGACCGCGAGTCCGGTCTCGCGGACCGCCTGCTGCAGTTCAAGCGCGAGCCGCTGGCTGTTCTCGTCCTGCAACTCGGAAAAGCCCGAGGTCACGATGGTCGCGGAACGCGCACCGGCGGCCGCGGCGTCGCGGATCACCTGCACCGCGAAGCGCGCCGGCACCAGCACCACCACGTGATCGGGCTTGTCCGGGAGGCTGGCGAAATCCTTGTAGCAGGGCACGCCCCAGATGGTTTCGCGCTTCGTGTTGATCGGGTAGAGGCCGCCGCCGTATTGATACCTGATCAGGTTGTTCCAGATGCGTTCGGCATAATTGCCCGGCTTGTCGGTCGCGCCGACCAGCACGATGTTGCGCGGATGCAGCATCGCGTGGATGCGCTTGACGATGTCGCTGGCGTCAGGCGGCGGCGTCCATGGCTGAGGCGCAACGGGCGCGGTGTGGACCTGAGCTTCCATCGGCGTAACCCTTCCCCTGTTCTCGCGACTTATTCCGCGCTGCGGGCTCGTCGCGAGAGCGCTATCGTCTGGCTTTCTGTCTTCTTATGGGTGATTGTTTATGGGTGATTGTGAAGGGTGGCAACCGAAAGGCTGGGTCAAGCCCGGCGCATGACGGTTGGCGCGCGGACAACATCCGAAGCCGTTTTTTGAAGCCGCGATTTCCAGTGAAGTCTGTGCATGTTGGACCATTTGCCAGCGCCCGAGGTCTCCACCCCGCTGTTCTCCGTGATCATTCCTCTGGAATATCACCGTGGCCAATGGGAGCGCTGCTGGGAGGGCTGGCAGGCGCAGACGCTCAACCACGACGATTTCGAGATCATCCTGGTGGTGCCCGCGGATTTTTCGCAGCACGACAAATTGCGGGACATCGTCGGCGCGCGGGCTCGTCTCGAATACTCGCTGCACGTGCACGATATCGGTCTTTGCGCGGCCGGCGCGGCGACGGCCCGCGGCAAATTCCTGTTCTTCACCGAATCCCATTGCTGGCCCGAGCCGGAGGTCTTGCGCCTGTGCTTGCAGGCTTTCGAGGCCAATCCCGACTGGGCCGGATTTTCCTGCCGCTCGATCCGCATCACGCACAACAAGCTGTCGGTTGCCGAAGCGGATATGTATGATGCCGATATCGAATACGGCATGAAGCTCCATCCCTGGCGCAAGATCCTCGACCAGTGTTTCGTGACGCGGCGGGAGCCCTATCATCAATGCGGCGGTCTGCTCCAGGAGTTCGGGCATTTTTCCGAATGGCTGCTTGCGGCGCGATATCACGCGGCTGGTTACGAGATCGGGTACCTGCCGGACGCGCGCTTTCATCATTATTACATCGGCGCCATGTCCGAACTGAAAGCATTTACGCTGGACTTCGTGACCGGTGAGATCGGCTATTTCAGCCAGGGCGCGCACGCACCCGGCGGTGACCTTCTGGAGGTGCCGCCGGAATGGGCGTGCCGGCAGAATTTCGATGCCGGCGCGGCGCGCGCGATTCTCCGGATGATCGTGCGGGATCTGGTTGCGGCAAATGTCGTTGGAGATGGGCGGTGGCAGTCCCTGTGCGCGATCGGTCGCTGGATTTTCCCGGCGATATCCGGCGACGGCCCCGCGCGGGCAGTGAGCGCCGCGGCCTCGACCTATGCCTACCTGGCGATGATGCTGGTTATCCTGGTAGGCACGCGCGAGCAGCTTGGCCATTCTCTCAAGGCCTATATCGGGGCACTGATCCGGCGGCAGCGGTTGAATCGAATCCGGATCGAACGTCTTGCGGGGCTGTCCGCGGCGGTCGGGGGTGCTGGCGGTGGGTCGCGCACGACGGCCGTCGTCGTGAGCCAGACCGGCTTCCATCTTCAGGAGCAGTATCAAGGTCGCCATTTTCGCTGGAGCGAAACCGAAGCGGCAATCTGCATTCGCGCCTGCCCCGGCCGTCTCACCCTGCGCATCACATGCGCGCAGGTCCGCAGTTTGTCTCATGGTATCGATCTGCGCTTCTACTGCGATGGCCGCCGGATTCCGGACGGGGCGATATCGGCTGGAGCGGAAGGTTTCGAGATCCGGATAATCATCCCGCAATCGGGAACGGTGATTCTCGGGTGGCTCTGCCGGGCGTTCCCCGCGACGGGCGATCCGCGTCGTCTCGGCTTGCCTGTGACTGGACTCGCGTTGATTTGACGCGGAGGGCATCAAACGCCGGTGACGCGGTTGAGCAGGACCGCCAGGCTTCAACCGCGCAACAGCTGCGAGACGCCTCAGTACCTCAGCAGTCCCGATCGGTAGGCCAAGTGATAGACAAACTGCCGGGCAACGTAAGGCATGATCGCGCGGCGGATCTCGATCTGGGTGGGTGCGAAGCCGAGGTGACGCCCGCGCAACACCTGCATTTCCTTGACGCCGACCGCGTAGGTCGCCGCGGTCTTCTGCTCGTCATGAACGCGAAAGCAGGCGAGGAATCGGGGTAGCCGTTCGAATCGGAATCCCGCGGCCTGCGCGCGCAGGATGAAGTCCCAGTCGAGCGCGTAGTGAAAATCCTGATCGAGCTGGCCCAGCGCCTGCCAGACGCGCCGGCGCCAGAACATGGTTTCCTGCGGAATGTAGTCGGCATACCGAAGCGTCTCGTCGTGATGCGCGGGAAGCACGGCGCGCCCCACTTCGAGACCCTCCCGATCGATGAACACGCGATGCCCGTAGGCGATATCGATTTCCGGCCGGGCCAGGAAGAAATTGGCGACATAGGCGAGCGTACCCGGCAACAGCATGTCGTCGCTGTTCAGATAGGCCATGATATCGCAGTCGACGTCGGCGAAGCCGATATTGATGGCGTGCGCCTGGCCCTCGTCCGGCTTGCTGCGCCAACTGATGCTGTCGCCTCGGCCTTGCAGCAGTTCGAGTGTGCCGTCCACGGAGGCGCCGTCCTGCACGTGATAGTGCAGGTTTGGGTAGTTTTGACCGAGGATACTGTCGATCGTGGCGCTGAGATACCTGGCGTGATTGAAGCTCGGCGTGACGATCGCGATCCGGGGCACGTCGGCAGGCAGAGATGGTGGGGGTGAAAATGCGGACATATCGAGTGGGCGCGGCGGATGCTGTTCGAACGTCCACATCGGGGGACGCAGCAAGGTTTTCCGGAAAACGCCCCTTCGATGGGCGTTCGCAAGAAATTCCTGGTTCCTCTCCAGGAGCGTCAGGCGAGCCGTCACTTCGTCCAGTCTGCCTAAAATCTGCTTCCGAAACTCGTCGTCCATTCACGAGGTGTCGCAAAATATCGCGTAAATTGAAAATCTGACGGAATACTATCGTACCGAATTGGAGCCGAACCGCTGCCCCAGATGAAAATTTTTTGGCTAGGCGATGGAAATCCCACCCTATTCCATCCGCAGCCAGGCGAGGGCCACACCCAGATTGCGGCGGTCTGTCGATGCCGGATCGACGTCGCACGGTCGTCCCATGACCGGACACGTGAAAGTCAGTCGCGCCACACTGGAGTCGGTTGCCCAGGCAGCTTGTACGATGTCGCCCTCCACTAGGATGCCACCGTCTACCGCCCGCTTCTGCAAGCGAAGAGGCATCGAATTCACAGAGATTGCGAGGTGCTCCAGCACCGCCTCGCTGATCGCGTGCGACAGCAGGCAGCGGAATGTCGAGGGCCTTGATCGCGCCGGCCGAAGATTGAGGGTCGCGATCGGTGCTGAATTCCAGCACAGCCATTTGCCCTGGAACCATTCGCGCTCGTGCCAGCCATAGCCATGGATAGGTTGATCCGGAGTATACAGGTCTCCCTCGATTGGCGAGGACGCGGAGGTCGGAATGTCCTTCGCGGAAGCATCGTCGAGCGCTGCAAGCTGCGTTTCAAAGCGGGCAAGAGCCGCGTCGTACAAGTATGAATCGAGTTCGTTCCAGGAACGAAGGATCTCGAGGCAGGCCGGATCCGGATCGGAGTCGCTGAGCCCGGTCATGTTGAGATGCTGAACAGGGCCGAGGCTGCCCCAATTCGTCAGGCGTCCCAGAAGATGCAGTGTCTGGTCGAGCCTTTCGAAGATGCCGACGAGGTCGATCGAGCCGAAGTGGTGAAGCGCCGTCTCGATCAAGCGCGGGTCATCGTCCGCCAGTCCCGCGCATGCCGCCCCTGCGAGCTGTCGGGTCTGAACGTTGGACAGCCAGGTGCGTGCCAGCGATTCGTGGTCACGGAGAAACCGGCGCATGCCGAGGCTTCGGGCGTGTTCGCTGAAACGACGGCGGCTGTCGTAATCGGCCGGGGACAGTTCGGTGGCGAGCACGCGATAGAATGCCTCGCTGTGGTTCTGGAAAAAACGATATGCCGAGAGGCTCCGCGAAACAGGCTCGCGCAACATGGTGAAGATCGTAGGCCAGGTCCTGAATCGCTGCGCATAGTCGAAGCCAACATGACCGGTCGCGAACACTGCCTGGCCCGGATCCTGCGGTCCACCCACGGAATGGGCCTGAAACAGGAGCTTTCCGACCGGAAAGCGGTTCGCCAGAAGACCGCGGAGCGATACGCCCGCGGTCTTTCGAATATGCAGAAAGAAGAATGGGCGATCCATGGTCAATGGCTTCGTGACTGCGCGCTGCCCTACCTTGCCAGGCCCGGCCGCGACGGCGAGGCGATACCGGCGAGCAGTACGGCGAGAATGCCGGTCAGAAAGATACCGTCGAACGTTCCCGCGCCGCCGATCGAGGCGACCGGCGCGCCAAGGGTGCTGATCTTGTCGAGGTTCATGAGATCCGCGCCGATCAGCGTTCCCATCGAGCCGCCGATATAAGCGAGCGGCGCCGCGTATTCGCGCGAGAGCAGGAAGGCGAGAATGGCGGTGACCACCACGGGTGCAAAGACCGGCACGGCGATGCCGACGCCATGTACCGGGGTCGCCATCATATGGATGATGATGGCGATGACCACGACCGTGATCGTGGCCCTGAGCCAGAGCTGGTAACGCAGGACGAGGTAGGTCGACATCAGGGTCGGGATCACCGCGCCGCCGACATTGACGGCGAGCACCGTTCCCGGCCACGAGGTCACCAGCGGCACCACGTAACGCATGCCGAAGAAATCGACGACCTCGCCCGATGCCACGGGGTGACCGGGCAAGACGGTGATGGGAATGTTGAAATAGCTGCCGATCAGCGAGCCGAACAACAGGAGCAGGGCCGTTCCCGGCCCGACGCCGAGCCGCATATAGGCGTAGCGCAGGATTCGAAGCTGGATCAGGATGATCAGTCCGACAAACACGAACACCAGGATCGAAAACAAGGCCGGCGTCAGCGGCAGATAATGCACTTGGGAGTTCATGAACGTTGCGCTTCGGTTGGTTGTCCTGGCCGCGACCATCTCATGACAGGGGGCGGCGTGACAATTGTCTGGTGCGCAACGCGTTCCCCCGACCTATCAGGGCACGCGGGAAGGGCTCGCGAGTCCGACGGTCGGTGGCAAGCCGATCAGGCGCCAGGGTCGATCATGGTCGCATGCAGCAGATAGCGTTTCGGTCCTGGCGTCGCAGCGTCGAATGGCCAGCAGGTCGACAGCACCAGTTCATGCCCGTTGGCCAGGGGATCGAGTCCCGACGCATCGAAGAGCACGACGGATTTCCAATCGGCCCGATAACGAAACCGCTTGCCGTCGCTGCGCGTGACCTCGATCTCGTCGCCGATGGCGACGTCGCGCAGAAAGCGAAAATGCGTGTCGCGATGTGCCGCGTAGACTGCGATCCCTCGCTCTCCGGCGTCGGGAGTCAGTTCGACATGGCCCGGACCAAAGGCCAGCGCCTGCCCGCTGCTGCCGGCGAGCGCGATGGTGCTGGCGTGAAGCCGTCTCACCTCGATGCGCGCGACCGGCCAGGTGTCGGCCCATGTCCATGGCTTGGTCGGATGCCCGGTGGCGATGGTTGCGGTGAAAGCCCGCTCCAGCAGGATCTGCGCCATCCAAGCCTTGGCGTGGATATAGGCGCCCTGGCCAAACAGGATGAGACCGGCGAGTGCGAGCAGGAAGGGGGTGATGATGTGGGGCAATATGCTGATCCTCTCGTCATTGCGAGAAGCGAAGCGACGAAGCAATCCAGGTCTGTTACGCGGCAGGATTTCTGGATTGCTTCGCTTCGCTCGCAATGACGATGTTGGAAAACTCGCGCGCGCGGCCCCGGGGGGCAAAGGCCGCGCGCGCTTCGCAGGAGGAGGTGGGGGCGACCTCCTCCGTTCGGGCGCCGTCAGTGGGCGAACTTCCGACGCCCATTCCATGCAAGAAGGATCAGGCTGAGCGTGAGCAGAATCGCGCCCGCGATCATTTTCAGTTCGGCGTCGGTCGCGGTTTTCGGCAACTGCACCGTCGCCGGCGATGGGACCACGGCAAGCGGGCGCTTCGACGCCACGACCTCTGCCTTCGCATTCAGAATCTTGGCGTCCAGAATCCCGGCATCGGCGCGCCGCTCCTTGCGGGGTGCCGGCAATGGCTGGCGTTCACCGAACACCTTGGCGAAATCCCATCCCGCGGGCAGGTTGATCGGCAGTTCGGAGAGCTTGAGCGGCTCGCCCGCGGGCCGGCTCGGCGTCCTGTCGACCGCGACGAGGCTGGTCAACCGCGTCACCAATTGATGTTCGAGCGCGAGCGCAAGGATGGCCTTGTCGGCGTCTTCCGGGCCGACCTGCCGTAGCGTACGCGCCACTTCGGCATCGCTGATCTTGCGGCGCGCCCAGACCTTGGAGAGGCCCTTGCCTTCGGCCGCGTTGGCGAGGGGCAGCGTGACGACCCAGGGACGGTCGCCGATGCGCCCCTTGATCTCGACCGAGCCCGCAAGCTTGTCGAGCTTCGCGGCCAGAACCAGCGGCTCGCCGCGATAGAGATCGGGAATGACCGCCGGCGTGATGTCGGCCGCGGCGTCGGAGAATTTGGCCGACAGAGCGGTCACCGCCGGATTTTCGAGCTTGCTGAACAGGCCGCGCATGCGCTCTTCGACCTGATCGACCGAACCGATATGGGTGAAGGCGCCGCGACCGAGTTCGGCGGCGCGCGTCATCAGATAGGTGTTCGGCGCCGACCCGATGCCGACCATGAAGACGCGCGAGCGGCCGCGCATCGCGGTGATGGTCTCGAACAATTGCTGCTCGTTGCCGATGGCGCCGTCGGTGAGGAACACCACCTGCCGGACATGGTCGGCCGTGTCGTCGGCATGATCGGTCAGCGCTGCGCGCATCGCCGGCACCATTTCCGTACCGCCATTGGCCTGCAGCGCGGTCACAAAGGCGGTGGCGCGGCCGACGTGCTCGGTATCCGCCGGCACGGCCGCCGGGAACAGCACGTCCATGGTGTCGTCGAAGCGGATCACGTTGAAGCGATCGCTCGGGCGCAGCCGGCCGAGCGCGTAAGTGAGACTGGCCTTGGCCTGCTGGATCGAGGTACCGCCCATCGAGCCGGAATTGTCGATCACGAAGATCACGTCGCGCGGCATCGGCTTCTGTTCGGCCGGCGCGACGATCGGCGGGGTCACGAAGGCGAGCAGATAATCGGCATCACCGACATGCTCGCGGAACAGCCCGACCGACGGCGCCTTGTCCGCTGCCGGCGTCCAGGTCAGTTCGAAATCGCGGTCTGCCGGCACCGCGCCATCGGCGAGTCGGATGACGCGCGTTGCGGCATCCGGGCTTTCGACCTTGACGGCGTGGTGATGGCTCTTCACGTCGCCGAGTGGAAAGCCCGCCTGCAGATGCACAGTGATGCTGGTCGGGTTGATGGGTGCGTTCATGGCGGGATCGAGCACCGGCGGCGAAATGCGGTCGCGGTCCGGTACCGGATCGGTATGGCTCGCGCCCCAGCCGCGGCCATCAGGTCTGAGATCGACGCTCTGCACGATGGGCTGCGGGTTATAGCGCGGGCCGACCACCATCGGCACCCGCAGCGAGAACTCGTTTCCGGTCTGGTTGACCGGCTCCTGGTATTCGATCTGCACCAGCACGGTTTCGCCGGGGCCGATATTGGCGACTGAATTGGTGAAGATGTTGGGGCGTTCCTGTTCGGTCAGCGCCGCCTTCTGGCCGTTCGCGCGCGCCTGCTCGTAGATGAGTCGGGCCTGCTGCCGCTCCTTGATATCACCGACGATGACGCGATCGCCGACCACCATCCTGAGCGTGTCGACCGCGCCGCCCGCCGGCAGCGGGTAGACGTAGGTCGCCTCCATCCAGTCTTGGGTCGGATTGCGGAAGATCTGGGTGACCCGGGCGCGCATCGTCGGGCCGGATACGGTGAGGTCGACGTCGATGCCGAGCCTGGTCGCGTCGGCATAACCGTCATCGCTCTTCAGCAGCAGCGATCCCGCGCGGGCATCGCCCGGGCGGGTCAGACCCTCGGCCGACCAGCCGGGCTCAAAGTCCACCAGCAGGGCCGCAAATCCGGCCAGCAGGACGACAAAGCTTTGCAACAGGAAGACCAGCAGCAGCCGCGCGGTGCGCGCAAGGCTCATTTGGTCTGTGGCCGTGACTCCGCGGCTGGCTGGCATTTTTCGCTCCCGAACAAGGTGTTTCATCACCGCCATTGTTCGAGACGGCGCGCTCGCTTGCGAGCAGAACGATCGGCCTTGTTTGGCAGGCGCCCGCGCCGGCGTTCACGGCAGCGAGCGGCTTTGTCCGGGTTTGTGCGGAAATGTGCGTCTGATACAGTGGCCCCGCAGGGGGAGCGATGCAGACGCCGGACAAGCAGCTTTCAGACGACCAGAGCCGACAGGTGGCGGAGACCGTGCGCGAGGAAATCGCGCGCCGGCGGATGTCGCGGCAATGGCTCGCGGACCAGGCCAAGCTCAGCCTGTCGACCCTGGAAAAGGCGCTTGGCGGACGCCGCCCCTTCACGCTGGCAACCATCGTGCGGCTCGAGCAGGCGCTGGGTGTCTCCTTGCGCAAGGTGGTCGCCACACCGCCCGCCTCCGCTGCGCCCTCCGGCACCGAGATCGCGCCGGATGGTCTCGGAGCCTATTCGCGCCGGGCGGTCGCCTTCATCGAAGACACCTATGTCACCCTGCGCCCGTCGTTCGGCGACAAGGATGCGATCTACGCCTATCGGACCGTGATCGCCTGGGACGCGGCGGCCTCGTCGCTGCTGTTTCACGAAGGCGAACGGCTCGATGCCGCCTTCACCCAGTATGGCGAGGTCGCGGTCCCGAACCAGTCGGGCTTCATCTATCTGGTCACCAACCGGCATGGTCAGCATCGCATGATCATGGTGTCGCGTCCGATCATCACCGGCGAGATGTACGGCATCATCACCACGCTGCTGGCCGGTCGCGGTTCACAGCTGACGCCGGTCGCGGCGCCGATTGCGTTTTTGCCGATCAAGAGTGTGCCGCATCCGACCGTTGGCCGGATCGCGCCTGCCGATGCCAATTACGTGCTGTATCGGGAACATCTCCGCCGTACCACGGAGGAGTCGTTTGCGCTGTTTTTCCATGGTTGAGTTTCGTCCGTCGAACGTCAAGAGTGCTTCCGCCACCATCCGTGGTTTGATGGAACCGGATTGGGTTGCAGCAAAAGGGAGAGATGGATGGCCGTCGATGTAAGTCCGCTCGCTGGAAAGATTGCGCCAGCGTCGATGCTGATGAACGTGCCGCGGCTGATGACCGCTTATTTTTCCGGCCGACCTGATCTTGCGGTGCCGTCGCAGCGCGTCGCGTTCGGCACCTCCGGGCATCGCGGCTCGTCGTTCAACAACGCCTTCAACGAGGCGCATATCGTGGCGATCAGCCAGGCGCTGTGCGACTATCGGCGCCAAGCCGGCATCGACGGCCCGCTCTTCATGGGCATCGACACCCACGCCTTGGCAGAGGCGGCCTTCGTGAGCGCTCTGGAGGTGTTCGCGGCGAACGATGTCACCGTGATGATCGACCAGACCGGCGGGTATACGCCAACCCCGGTGATTTCGCATGCGATCCTGGCCTACAACAAAGGCCGGACAGCGGGCCTTGCCGACGGCGTGGTGATCTCGCCGTCGCATAATCCGCCCGATGACGGCGGCTTCAAATACAATCCCCCGAACGGCGGGCCGGCCGACACCGATATCACCGCCGTGATCGAGCGCGCCGCCAACGCCTTCCTGCAGGACGACATGCGCGGCGTGAGGCGAATGCCGTACGGCCGTGCGCAAAAGGCCGCCTGCATTCACCGCCACGACTATGTCGGCCCCTACGTCGCCGACCTCGCCAATGTCGTCGACATGGAGGCGATCCGCGCCGCGGGCGTAACCATCGGGATCGATCCCCTGGGTGGCGCCGGTGTGCATTACTGGCAGCCCATCATCGAGCGCTATGGCATCGCCGGCACCCTTGTCAGCGATGTGGTCGATCCGACCTTTCGCTTCATGACGGTCGACTGGGACGGCAAGATCCGGATGGATTGCTCGTCGCCCTACGCGATGGCGCGGCTGATCGGCATGCGCGACCAGTTCGATGTCGCTTTCGCCAACGACACCGATGCCGACCGTCACGGCATCGTCACGCGTTCGGGCGGGCTGATGAATCCGAACCATTACCTCGCCACCGCGATTGCCTATCTGTTCGAGCACCGCCCGGGCTGGAACGCCGACGCCGCGATCGGCAAGACGATCGTATCGAGCGCGATCATCGATCGCGTGGCGGGCAAGCTCGGCCGCAGGCTGGTGGAGACACCGGTTGGCTTCAAATGGTTCGTCGATGGCCTCGTCAGTGGCGCGTTCGGCTTTGCCGGCGAGGAAAGCGCCGGCGCCTCCTTCCTGCGGCACGACGGATCGGTCTGGACCACCGACAAGGACGGCATCATCCTTGGTCTCTTGGCCGCCGAGATCACGGCGCGAACCAAGGAAGACCCGAGCCAGCTGTTCGGCCGTTTGACCGCCGAACTCGGCTCGCCGTTCTATGAGCGGATCGACGCGCCGGCGACACCGGCGCAAAAGAATCTGCTGAAGGCGCTGTCCCCGCAGCAACTGGCCATCAAGGAACTGGCCGGCGATCCCGTCACCGCGACGCTGACGGCCGCGCCCGGCAACGGCCAGTCGTTCGGCGGGGTCAAGGTGACGACGGCAAACGGATGGTTTGCCGCGCGTCCCTCCGGAACCGAGGATGTCTACAAGATCTACGCGGAGAGTTTCAAAAGCCAACAGCATTTGCGGCAGATTCAGGAGCAGGCGCAGGCCGCGATCACGGCGGCGTTCGCCGCGACCTGAGGCGGCGACGCAATTGAATTGAAATCGCAAACCTGGCGTCATTGCGAGTAAGCAGGGCGACCACGAGGGTCGCCCCTACCGGATCGACATGGCGTAGGGGCGCCCCTTGTGGGCGCCCTGTTTGATCGTGCCCTCCGCGGCTCGCTCCTATCCCCCGGTCTCCGCGCTGATGACGTCGCCGAACAGATCCCACTTGCCGCCCTTGAACTGCATCATCTGCAGCTGTTCGATCGGGGCGAAATCGGTCGGGCTGGTGTTGATCCTGATCCCGGGCAGCAACGTGTCCGGCGTGAAGTCCTTCATGCTCGCGGCCTGCTTCATCACGTTCTCGCGGGTGAGGTCGTCGCCGCACTGGGTGAGGACCTTCACCAGGGTCTGCGCCGCGGTATAGCCGTAGACCAGGTTGGTGTCGGAGATATTGGCGCCCGGCATGTATTTGTCGACGAAGCTGAGGAACTTCTTCATGCCGGGGTCGCCGGCCCACTGGGCGTCGGACGCATCCTTGAGGTAGGTCGCCGACAGCACGCCTTCGGAGGCCTCGAGCCCGGCAGGCTTCATGACAGCGCCGATCGAGATCGAGACGTCGGTCATCACATGCATCGGCTTCCATTCCATCTCGGCCATCTTCTTGATCGCCTGCGCCGCGAATTTCGGCGTCGAGATGTTGACCAGGACGTCGGCGCCGGTGCCCTTCAGCTTGACGATGTGGGAATCGATCGAGGGCTCGGTGGTCTCGTAGCTCTCCTCGGCGATGATCAGCTTGGATGCGTTGGTGCCGAAGATGTCCTTGATGCCGGTGACGTAGTCCTTGCCGAAATCGTCATTGGCATAGAAGATCGCCACCTTGGCGTCGGGCCTGGCCTTGAGAATGTACTTGGCGAAGATCCGCGCCTCGACCCGGTAGCTCGGCTGGAAGCCCATGGTCCAGGGAAAATCCTTCGGGTCGTTCCACTTGCTGGCGCCGGTGGCGAGGAAGAGCTGCGGCACCTTCTTGGCGTTGTGATATTTCTGCACCGCGGTCTGGGTCGGCGTGCCCAGCGCGTTGAACACGAACAGCACCTCGTCGCTCTCGATCAGCTTGCGGATCTGCTCCACCGTCTTGGGCGGGCTGTAGCCGTCGTCATAGGAGATGAAGTTGATCTTGCGGCCGTTCACGCCGCCATTGTCGTTGACCATCTTGAAATAGGCGTCCTCGATCTTGCCGATGACGCCATAGGCGGAGGCGGGTCCGCTATAGGCCTCGACATTGCCGATCTTGATCTCGGTATCGGAGGCGCCGGTGTCGTATTTCTTCTGCGCAAGTGCGCCCTGGCTCGCCAGCATCGTGGCCACGGCCGCGGCGGCAAGCAGGGTCAGTTTCTTGTTATTCATCGAGAGCAGTCCTTGGTTTCGTCGTGGTTGGGGCGTGGAATCAGATCGCCAGATCCGTGGCGGATGCGGTCGAGAACCTCTCGCGCAAGGTGGGCTTGTGGATCTTGCCGGTCGCGTTGCGCGGCAGCGCGTCGACGAAGCGGATCAGGCGAGGGCATTTGAAGCGCGCCAGATTGCCGGCGCAATGGGCGTGGATCTCGGCTTCCGTCAATGAATGGCCCGGCTTGATCGCGACGATCGCCATGCCGACCTCGCCCCATTGCGGATCGGCAATGCCGATGATCGCCGCTTCCGCGATCGCGCCGATCTGATGCAGCACGTTCTCGACCTCGGCCGGATAGACGTTCTCGCCGCCGGAAATGTACATGTCCTTCCAGCGGTCGACGATGAAGTAGAAGCCGTCCGCGTCGATACGGGTGGCATCTCCGGTGTGCAGCCAGCCATCGGTGAATGAGGAGGCGTTGGCGTCGGGCCGGTTCCAGTAGCCGGGCGTGACGTTCGGCCCCCTGACCCAGAGCTCGCCGAGTTCGCCCACGGCCGCATCCGTTCCGTCGGGGCGGACGATTCTGACCTCGGTGTGCAGTACCGGCTTGCCCGCGGAGCCTGCCTTGCGCACGGCGTCCTCGCGATCGAGCGTCAGTACCGCCGGCGAGGTTTCGGTCATGCCGTAGCCCTGCTGCAGCGCCACGCCGCGCGCCTCCCACACCTTCAGGAGCGGTACCGGCATCGGCGCGCCGCCGACGCCGCTGATCACGAGCCGGCTGAAGTCGGCCGCCGCGAACGCCGGATGCTGGGCCATGAACTGGTAGATCGCCGGCACGCCGAAAAAGCCGTTGATGCCGCGCGCGGGATCGCTGAGCAATTGCAGCGCGAGCGCGGGATCGAAGGCGCGCATGATCAGCACGGTGCCGCCGGCATGCAGCACCGGGTTGGTGTAGCAATTGAGCCCGCCGGTGTGGAACAGCGGCAGCACGGTCAACAGCACCGAGCCCGGCATGATGCAGGCAGGACCACCGAGATTGACGCAATTCCAGAACGTCATGCCGTGGGTGATGATGGCGCCCTTGGGCCGGCCGGTGGTGCCCGAGGTGTACATGATGGTCGAGATGTCATCGAGTGTGACGTCCTCGCTGATATCGAGGGGCAGGGCCGTCGCGATGGCGGCCTCGTAGGACCCATCAGGCCCGAGCAGCAGCGAGCTTTCGACCTTGCAGAGCGCGGCGACGGCGCGCCCGGTCTCGGCCAGGTCGCTGTCATGAATCATCACCTTCGGCGCGGCGTCGCCGACGATGTATTCCAGTTCGGGCACGGTGAGGCGCGTGTTCAAGGGCAGGAACACCGCGCCCAGCCGGCCGCAGGCGAACTGCACTTCGAGCGTATCGGTCGTGTTCAGCGCCAGCACCGCGACCCGGTCGCCGCGCGTGACGCGGAGCTTGTCACGCAGGTGCCGCGCCAGCCGCGAAATCCGCGCGTCGAAATGCGCGTAGCTGAAATGGCGGCCGCTGCCGAGATCGACCACCGCGGTCTTGTCCGGCGTGCGGCGGCCGAAATGCGCGATCCAGTCATAGTGCCGAACGGGCAAGGGTTCCTCCAAAGACGAGAGCGGTCTGACGCCGCTTGTTGTTGATCCGCGCCGGGTGAGGCGCCAAGATCCTGCCGACGTTGAAAGCAGGAGTTTTGGGCGGAAGATCGGCGTGGATTCCAGTGAGGACCGAGTGCAGAGTGTTGTCTTGCGTTGAGTGGCTGGGGCAGGGGGCGCCGGGCGGCCTGCCTTGCAGCGATTGCGGAGAGGCTAAGGCAACGTCCAAATCGCTTAGTCCTCCGCGCCATTCAATCCTCATGTGAGGGGGCACACGTTCGCACCATCCCCACACAATACTTGCCGTGGCGCGCCGTCTCCCGGACGATGCTTCGCAGCGCCCCGTACGCAGAGCTGGATTGCTTCGCTGCGCTCGCAATGACGGGTGCAAACACCTCATTTCACTGGCTGCATTATCGGTCGCGCTCTCAGGACGAGGGATAGACGAGGTTATAACATAGTAGGTCCCGCCGTCATGCCCCGCGCATGCGGGGCATCCAGTACGCCGCGGCGTATTGTTTCGACCACTGATGTCTCTGGAATACTGGATCGTCCGCTTTCGCGGACGATGACAGTTGAGAATGCGGCGCCGTCCCGCGCTATTGCAGACATACATTTGGCCTCCGCGGCGCGACGCGCCCGGGATTTTGCCTGAACCTTCCGCCCTCTTCAATCAGAGGGCGCGGGGAATGCCGGGTGCCCAATGCACCCGCAGCCTGGTGTGCGCATAGTGTGAGTTGAGTATGCACACCAGTATTCACAGCGGAGGCACCGGAAACATCCGGCATTCCCCACGCAATGGT
>Ga0268264_10000426_pt1 | contig 58410 bp, 49 predicted proteins | sample KBSSwiS32_FD_190357 | JGI IMG/M metagenome (GOLD analysis project Ga0268264, IMG submission 190357) | Switchgrass rhizosphere microbial communities from Kellogg Biological Station, Michigan, USA - KBS Switchgrass S3-2 (SPAdes) (version 2) | ecosystem: Host-associated > Plants > Roots >... | reverse complement strand
GCTCGGACGCAATCATCACCAGCGCGACATTGGTGGCTGCACAGACCCAGGCAGGCTGGAGCACGGCATTGAGCGGCACGATCGCATCGAGCGGCAGCGCAGTGGCGGCCAGTTTCACGCCCACGGGCAAACTGAACGGCAGCTACCAGGGCAAACTGGTGGTGAGCGCGCAGAACGACCAGACAATCAGCGGAGCAAGCGCCAACGACGTGCTGAACTCGGCGACCACGAGCCTCACGGCAACCGTAACGGGCAACACCAGCACCAGCCGCACGAATGTATCGAGCGCGGACGTACTTTCCGGCCAGTCGTACGGAACCACAGCGGCCAGCAGCGGCACATCGGCCCACGATGGAACCAGCAGCGGGTACGGGCTAGCAATCAGCGGCACGGTGGCAGGAGCACATACAAGCACGGGCAACGCAGGAATCCCGACCACGGCGACATTGATCAACGGAGTGGCGAGCGCAAGGAACACCGTGAAGATGAGCCTCGACACAACAGCAGCCAACGGCGTGACAAATGCGAACCGCACAAGCGACATCCTGACACTGGCCGGGTTGAACGGAACGAATCCCTCGAACGGGCAGGTATCGCTCACAGACATCTACGTGCTGCAACTGACATATGACACAAGCGCCACGGGAGTGGAGTACATCGCATGGAACAACGGCAGCCAGTTCGTGAACGCGATCGCTGGGAACAACACGGGTGGAGTCAACGGCAACGCGCCATCGCCATTCGGAACGAACGCATTGAATGAATCCTACGCGGATTACCTCGCGAGCAGCCCCGGTTCATTGAGCCAGCAGTTGGGAGCATACGGTTATTACAATGGAGTTGCATGGGCCGTACTCGACCACACGGGCATCAGCGATGGAGCGGGTGGGTTCCAGAATGGAACGAATGAGTTTGCAGTGATCCCCGAGCCGGGGACATGGGGGATGATTCTTTCAGGATTTGGAATGCTTATCGGCATCCAAAGGTTGCGTAGACGTCGGGTGGGGACCTGAACTTGGAGCGCAACCAGTAATATGACGCCCTCCGGTGGGGACCGGAGGGCGTTTATTCTTCCATGGCATCCAATAATAACACCTCCCCTGTGTGCACGTAAGTGGTGATGGCAATCTCAATTTTTGGACTGAATTTTTTTGATGCGTCGGAATTAAAAAAAGAACGGATTGGAATACCCGGTCAACGCCAGTTGCCTCATGGCCGCAGTTTCCTGGAGCTTGTTATGCACATTTACTTAGCTTGGAGGGCTGAAAGAAGGTGCCGGTGGTGAAATCACAGATTAGGCGATCGATACAAGCGTTCCGGGGATCACACCACTTGCAAACATCATGTGTTGTCCCGCTCCCCCGGAGGAGGTGGCTCGTGCCCCGCACCGGCTCCTGCCTGCCATTATCATGAAAAAATCCGGCCAAATAGACGAAAACGACCCCTTCTGCCGGAGTTGTGAGCGAATGGAGTCTATAATCGGGTGCAAACGTCCGGACAAACTTCCGCGGAAAACACCGTGACAACCAGTCTCATCACCGAATCAACAAACACTAATCATGAAAACACCTGAAACATCGCGCCTCTTTACAAGCTGGCGCAATCCCAGGAGCGGCGTAGAGAGCTTTGTCCTCACGGAGCGCGTCGCACCTGTGCAACAATCATTTTATTACACGACCCCGAGCCTCACGGACGACGGGCGCTACCTATGGATGCGATGCGGATTTCCGCCCGAAGGCGGCAGATACGCCACTCAGGTGCTCGGGATCGCGGATCTGGAGCGCGACGAGATCCGTGTATATCACGAGACGCAGTTTCCCACTGGCGCGCCCGCGGTCGATCCTGAGAGCGGTGAGGTCTATTGGGGAAGCGAACTCGATGTCTGGAAGCGGGGTCCTCTGGCAGGCGACAAGGCCGTGCGTGTAAACAGCTTCCCTCGCGAACTCGCAAAGGGCCGCCCCGACCGCATCGGCACGCATCTTACATTCTCAGCGGACCGCAAATCATTGAACATCGACGCGAAATTTTCAAATACGGGCGCAGGCCAGCAGTTTTTCATAGGCGACATGCCCCTGGACGGTTCCCCGTTCCGGCTCTGGCAGCGGATCGACGGGATGAACCACGATCACGGTCTCTTCAGTCCCACCGATCCCGATGTGCAGATGTTTGCGCATGAATACTGGCAGGACCATATTCACGAACCATTCGACGGGGCGAAGCCGTATCATCGCCTCTGGTGGATCAAGCGTGGCGGAAAAGCGGAGCCGGTCCTTCGGAATCCCGTAAGCCACAGCGGGCACGAGTGGTGGGATGCGGATGGGAAGAACATCTGGTACGTCCATTACGGCGTCGCGATTAAAAAGGTAAATCTCGCCACGCGCGAGGAAACCGTCATGTGGCCCGGCGCGCTTTCGCATGGTCACGCGGACCGCAGCGGCAAATATCTTGTGGCGGATATCATGGATGATCCGGTGGTATCGGATTGTCACGTGGCATTCCGCAACCTGGAGACGGGCAAGGAGGTCGAGATTGTCAATCGTCCACCGCTGGCGAAGGACCTGACCCAGTGCATGCATCTTCACCCGCATCCGCAATTTTGCATGAATGACAAGTATATCTGTTACACCACAACGATCCACGATCGTGTGGACGTGGCCCTGGTGCGGACGGAAGATCTGATCGCAAAGACGCAGTAAAATTTTCACCGGTTATTGATGAAGACACCCGAAACATCGCGCCTTTTCACCCGCTGGCGCAACCCTGCGAGCGGAGTGGAAAGCCTGGTCCTCACTGAACGGCCCGCGCCGGTGCAGCGACAGTTTTATTTTACAAATCCCAACATGACACGCGATGGCCGTTTCATGTGGGTGGCTTGTTCCTATCCACCGCAGGGGGGCAGGCACGCGGTGCCGGTGCTCGCAGTGGTTGATTTTGAACGCGACGAGATGCGGGTGTGCCATGAGACGCAGTTCTCAGGAGAATCGCCCCTCGTGGATCCCTTGAACGGCGAGATATATTGGACCAATAGCCTGGATCTATGGAAACGCGGGCCGGAACCCGGTGACCGTCCGGTGCTGGTGAACACTTTTCCCGGTGAATTGGCAAAAGGGCGCAAGCCCAATCATATCGTCTCCGATCTGAGTTTCTCGGCGGATCGAAAGTCGGTGAACCTGAATGCGGAATTCGGCAAGGAGGAATGGATCGTGGGCGACATACCGCTGGATGGTTCGCCTGTCCGCGTCTGGCAGTCATCCGGCTCGCGGGATGTGCATTGCCAGTTCAGTCCCATCGATTCCGACCTTCAATTGCTGGTGCGGGACTACTGGGGCAAGTTCCCCGAGACATTTGATCCGCAGTTTCGATATCACCGCATGTTTCTGCTCCGGCGCGGACAAGAGCCCGAGCCGCTCCTTGCGGAACCGATCACACACCAGGGGCACGAATGGTGGGATCAGGACGGGGAGCATGTCTGGTTTGTCCACTACGGGGTTGCTGTGAAAAAAGTGAATATCACGACCCGTGAGGAGAAATCCTTATGGCCGGGACATCTGTCCCACGCATATGCGGATCGCAGCGGGCAATATCTCGTGGCGGACATGATGGCCGACCCTGGCAATCCCGATTGTCATGTCGTCTTCCGCAACGTTGCAACTGGCCGGGAGATCGAGATTGTCAACAACCCTCCGCTTGCCCCCGGACTCACCCAATGCACACATTTACATCCGCACCCACAATTTTGCCAGCAAGACAAGTATGTTTGTTACACAACGACCGTTCATGATCGTGTTGATCTTGCGCTGGTCGCGACTGAGGGGCTGATGGCTAAAACACAATAGAGTGGAACTGGAATACAAATGAAGAGGAATGATTTCATGGTGGGGGTGGCTGCGGGAGTTTCGCATCTGACGAAGGAAGAAAGAGTGCTTATCCGCGAAGCAGGCATCCGTTGGTTGCGTTCGGGTAAATTCGGCTTTGACCAGGAGAAATTCCTAAAGGGTGAGCGGCAGCCTGAAAAGTTTTACAATGTAAAAAAACTCATGACTGGCCTCCGGGATGAAGGGTTCAATATCATGGGCATCACGCCCGGCCCCAGGGAGATGGTGGCGGGCGCGGGAACGCCCGGCTCGCAAGAATACCTGGATAACTACCGGCGCATGTGCGCATTTCTCGGCAGGGAGTTAAAGGGCATTATCGGCTGGTGGCAGATAGCCAATGAACTCGATATATGGATATTCCGGCACACGCTTACAATGGAGCAATCGGCTGAATTCCTGAAAGCCGGCATACGCGGCATGAAGAGCGTCGGCGGTTCACTCAATGTCGGTATCAACATTACGCTCTTTCCCTCGCTGCCCGGTGAGGTTGACGGAAACACCGAGCTGCACGAGGGCGTGTTTCTAGCGAAAGCCATCTATCACGATCCGGAGTTGCAACTTGATTATGCGGGCTTCGACAGCTACCCGGGCACCTGGAGAAAGGGCAATGCCGAAAGCTGGGACGAGTATCTGGATGCCTTTCACGAGCTGACGGGCAAGCCGATCGTCATCCAGGAATTCGGCTATTCCGCAGCGGGCGATATGATGACGGAGGAGGAGGATAAAAGCGGAATCTACCCCTGCAAAGCCCGCAAATGGCGGTTTTCTTCGAATGGCGCGGGCCATACTCCGGAGGCCCAGGCGCGGTTCATTGAAGAATCGTTCAAAATTTTTGCAAACAAGCCGTTTGTCATTGGGGCGACATATTTCAGCTGGCAGGATGCTCAGGAATGCTGGCAATGCGGCGAATCCGATTGTCCCGTCGAGACCGCATGGGGACTTATAGATCGCGCCGGAAACCCCAAGCCCTCCTACCATAGTCTCAAAGCGAGTGTGGAGAAGTATTTCGAAACCCCGGCTGTCACTGATCCGCCGGCACAGTCGGCGTCAAATAGCTAAAAGAAGAAAGACACTCTTATGAAATCAATCCCACTCATGATCTTCGGAACGATGCTGGCGATCACTCCGATGTTTTCAGCCGACACAAAGCCTCCGGCATCCATAATACCTAACGGTGACTTTGCACTCGATAAAAAGGGGGACGGCTGGCCGGATGGTTGGGGCAGCAAGCCGGAAGGGACGGGCGTTACATGGGAAGTGGACAAGGAAGGCAAGCACTTCATGCGGCTCGTGTCTCAGAATCCCGGGCAATTGCAGGTGCTTTACCGGGAATTAAACCTCAAGGAGGGAGCGCTGAGGGGAATCTCATTCAGCATACGATATAAGACCTCGGCTGTGAAGACGGGGGAACAGGAATCCCAATGCGCAGGAGCACTTTTTCTTTTCAAGGATAGTGCGGGGCGCATCCTGAATACCGAAGCAAAACCCCTGGTGTTTTCGCCTTCCGCAAAGGATTGGACGGACGCCGGCGTGCAACTGCCCGTGCCAGCAAACGCCGCCCGCCTCATAGTGATGACCGGCCTTTTGAAGGCGGCGGCCGGTACCGTCGATGTAGCGTCGGTCACAGCGGCCCCGATGACGGATGAGGACGCTGAAAAAATTGCGCTGGAACCGCAGAAAAGAACGTCGGCACCCGAGTCGTTGATTTCGAACAGCGATTTTGAAAAACCGAACGGTGCGGGTGACTGGCCAGAGGGCTGGGGCAGCAACAAACCGGGAAACGGCATGACCTGGGAGATAGAAAAGGACAAACACTACGTACGGCTTGTGCAGCAGAAACCGGGTGAGATGTTCACGTTATACCGGATCGTGCGCCTGAAACCCGGCATGAAGGGGGTTGAACTTACCATCCGGTCCCGCACATCTGGTGTGAAGCCGGGCGAGCACGAATGGTTCGATGCCCGTACGCTCGTCGATTTCCTCGATGCGGATGGCAACAAGGTTGCGCACGAGGGGGGAAGCCTGGATTTCGTCTTCACGCACAAGCCGGAGCCGACCGACTGGAAGGAGAGTTCACATTCCTATGTCGTGCCGGAAGGCGCCGTGCAAATGCAACTCATGCCCGGCCTGTTCAAGGCGGCGGCGGGAACTGTCGATCTTGCGGAGATCAGGCTGGTGCCGATGAGCGATGAAGCCACAAACCTGATGCACCTTGCCAACGAAGCTTATGGCATCTCGAAGGGTCAGGCGAACGCCGCTTCGGAGCGTGCGATGGACGACAAGATCGAGGCGCAACTTGCCGAGACCGGGAACCTGATGCCGAACGGCAATTTCAGTGCGAAATCACCTGATGCCGCGTGGCCCGATGGATGGGGCAAATCTCCACCCGAGAATCTCAGTTACGGCAATGAGGATGGAAAACGTTTCATCCGGATGGTTTCACCATCGGTTGATAAGACACTGCTCCTGTACAAGATGGTCGTATTAAAAAAGAATTTGAAGGGTCTGGAGGTAAAGATCCGCTATCGTACAGCGGACATTAAGAATGGTCCAAAGATGCCGGGGGACGCGCGCGTGGTGATGCATTTCCTGGCGGGCAGCCGCACCGGGCATCTCGAATATGGCAATGTGCTCACTCCCGACGCTCCTTCGATCACTTTCTCCGGCAAGGCGCAGGGATGGACCGAGATAACAAAACGTTTTCTCGTGCCCGAGGGTGCCACCAAACTGCAATTCATGCCCGGCTTGTGGGGTGTAAAATCCGGCACGCTTGACCTCGCGGAAATTCAGGTGAAGCCGTTGAGCGATGCCGAGGCGGACGCAATATCCTCTGAGGCGGCGGCGGTTGCAAAGAAGAAGGCGGACCAGAACGCGATCATCGCGAAGGATCTCGCCCTCCCACCGATTACCCGGGAATTGAAAGTCTCCGGGAATAAAATCGTGACGCCGGATGGCAAGACGCCCTGGCTCCAGGGTCTGTGCGTGGACAGCATGCAATGGTCCACGGGCGACAATATCCTCTGGTCGATCCACGTTGCCATCGACGAATGGAAATCCAACGTCATCCGCCTGCCGGTTCACGACTCATTCTGGTTCGGCCATGGCAAGGGGCAGAAAGAAGGCACTGAGGAGAATTACCGGCAGACAGTGGACAAAGCCGTGAAGCTCTGCGCGGCCAAAGGTGCCTATCTCGTGCTCGACCTTCACACATTCGGCGCGCCCACGCAGGAGCACCTGGAGTTCTGGAAGGATGCGGCTGTCCGTTACAAAAACAATCCGGCGGTGTTGTTCGAGCTGTTCAACGAGCCGCACGGCATCTCATGGGAAATATGGCGCAATGGCGGATCGCTTAGCAGCGCCAAAAACAAGGTCGCCGATGTGAACCCGATCGAGAACAAGGAAAAGGTCGCGGATTCATCAATCGGAATGCAGGCGATCGTCGAAGCGGTCCGCGCGACCGGTGCGAAAAACATGATCGTTTCCGGCGGCCTGGACTGGTCGTACGACCTTTCCGGCATCGTAAACGGTTACGCGCTGGACGACAAGGGCGGCAACGGCATCATGTACGTTTCCCACATCTACCCATGGAAAAAGGACTGGAAGGAAAAGGTGCTCGTCGCAGTGGACAAGTATCCCATCATCATCACTGAAATCGGTTGCCCTGCGAAATGGGAGGATTTCTCATTCATTCCCGAGAGTCAGCGCTACCCGCTTGAGGGATGGTCGGAAAACGTGCTGGGCCTTATCCAGAAATACAAGTTGAACTGGACCGGTTTCAGTTTTCATCCGCATTGCGGCCCGCAGGTGATCCTGGACTGGAATTACACTCCAACCCCATACTGGGGAATCTATGTAAAACAAGCGTTGCAGGGCCGGCAGTTTGAACTGAAGCAGTTGCGTTGATTGCGAATCATCCTGTGGATCGCCTGCCGGCTATTGCGTCGGGGTCGATTTCGCAGGATGGTTTGTCGGCTGCCAGTTTTTGATCTGGATGCTGAGATCCAATATCTGGGCCGCAAGGCCTCGGTACTTCTTGCCGGTTTTTTTCACGATTCCCGCCTGGACAAGATTCTGGAGTTTTTCGTAGGCGCGCAGGCGGAGCATCTCCTCGCCTCCACAGGCGGCTTTGCGCTCGCGAAGGTTGACCTGAACAATATCGAAAAGCGCCTTGAATTCGAACGAGGTTTTTCTGCCGAGCACATTCACCAACTCCTCGGTGATAAGATCAGGCCCACGACGAGAAAAACCACCGTAAGCTTTTTTGTACATAGGAACAGGTAGCACTGATTTAATGAATAGCTAGCGGAGTTTGGCGGCGCCGGCCATGTATTGCGAATAACATTCCGTGACAGAAGCGCCGTTTGGGTGAATTGTATCTCTCGCGGTTGCGTGATGCATCGCCTTCCACGCAGAAGGCGGGTGAAATCCGATTGCTTTTTCGCATGGATAAAATCGCACATAGCATCAATCGTATCGCCTTCCTCGGCGACTATATGCCGCGGCAGTGCGGCATCGCCACGTTCACCACCGACATTTGCGAGGCTGTTGCAGCGGAATTTCCGCATTGCGAATGTGTCGTGGGCGCGGTCAACGACCGGCCGGAAGGCTACGACTACCCGGCGCGCATCCGTTTCGAAATCGACGAGAAGGAAGTCGATTCCTACCGGCGCGCGGCGGATTTTCTGAATATCAACAACATCGAGGTCGTCTCCGTGCAGCACGAGTTCGGAATTTACGGTGGGGAGGCCGGAAGCCATCTGCTCGCATTTCTGCGCGACGTGCATATGCCGGTCGTGACCACTCTGCATACGGTGCTGAGCGAGCCGAACGAGCACCAGCGCGAGGTGATGCGGCATCTCAACGATCTCTCGAAACGCTTCATCGTCATGGCGGAGCGCGGGCGCGACATGCTCGTAAAAATCTACGGCATCCCTCCCGAGAAAATCGACCTGATACCCCACGGCGTGCCGGATCTCCAGTTCATTGACCCCGCGTTTCACAAGGATCAATTCGGTGTCGAGGGAAAGACGGTGCTGCTGACCTTCGGGCTGCTCTCCCCGAACAAGGGGATCGAGCATGTAATCGAGGCGCTTCCGAAGATCCTGAAAAAACATCCGAACACCGTCTACATTGTGCTGGGGGCGACCCATCCGAACCTTATTGCGCACGAAGGGGAATCCTATCGCTTGAAACTGGAGCGGCTTGCCGAGGCCCGCGGCGTGAAGGGTAACGTGATTTTTTACAACCGGTTTGTGACACTCCAGGAATTGACCGATTTCATCGGCGCGGCGGACATTTACATCACGCCTTATCTCAATGAGGCCCAGATCACCTCGGGAACACTCGCCTATGCATTCGGCGCCGGGAAAGCGGTGATCTCGACACCTTACTGGTATGCGCAGGAGTTGCTCGCGAATGAGGGAGGTATTCTCGTGCCATTCGCTGATCCCGCTGCGATCGCAACCGGTGTTAACCGTCTTTTATCAGACACCGGCCTCATGACCTCGATGCGGAAACGCGCGTGGAAAATGGGCCGGGAGATGATCTGGCCGGTTGTCGCGCGACGCTACATGGAAAGCTTCGAGAAGGCGCGAGCCAGCATCAGCGTGCCACCACGAAAGGCATTCGCCGTGAGGACGCTGGAAAACCGCCCCTACGAGCTCCCGCCTTTGAAACTGGAGCATCTTTACCGGATGACCGACAACACCGGCATTTTCCAGCACGCCATTTTCAACGTGCCTAATTATCGCGAAGGCTATTGCACCGATGACAACGCGCGCGCCTTCATTCTCACCTTGCTGCTGCCGGAGCTGACGAGCCGTATTTCACGCCAGGAGATCGAGCGGCAGGCAGGTACTTATCTCGCGTTCCTGTGGGATGCGTTTGACCAGGAAAGCTGCCGGTTCCGGAACTTCATGAGCCATCGCAGGGAGTGGCTGGAAACCGAAGGTTCCGAGGATAGCCACGCACGCGCGCTCTGGGCGGCGGGCATGGCGCTTGGCCGCTCGAAAAACGACGGACATAGGAGCCTTTGCGCCACGCTGTTTCAAAAAGGGCTGCCTGTGGTGGAGAATTTCACATCGCCGAGGGCATGGGCATTTGCCCTTCTCGCCATGCAGGAGTATCTCCGCACATTCTCGGGAGATCGCGTGGTGAACCAGTTGCGGGACGTATTGACCAAAAGATTGCTCGACCACTTCAACAGCAATTCCACGAAGGATTGGCAATGGTTCGAGGTGATGGCGACCTACGATAATGCAAAGCTTTCCCATGCGATGATCCTTAGCGGTTATTGGACTTCGCACGGGGAGGTGTTTGATGTCGGCTTGAAATCGCTCCGCTGGCTCGTGGAAACACAAAAATCCAAGGCCGGGCATTTCACGCCGATCGGTTGCAACGGATTCTGGACGCGCGGAGGCAAGCGCGCCCGGTTTGACCAGCAACCGCTGGAGGCTTATGCGATGGTTTCCGCCTGCCTAGAGGCGTATTCGCTCACGAAGGAGGATTACTGGCGCGAGGCTGCCCGCCGGTGTTTCGAGTGGTTCCTCGGTCGCAACGACCTTGGCCAGTCGCTTTACGATTCCAGTACGGGCGGTTGTCGCGACGCGATCCACCAGGACCGCCTGAGCCAGAATCAGGGGGCCGAATCCAGCCTTGCATTTTACCTTTCCCTGGCGGAAATGACTCATGTAGAGACTTCGCTCAAGCGTGAGAAGGAGAGGGAATGAAAGCCGTGAACATCCACCCAACTGGCGTCGAATTCCGGCCGGATAGCAGACGGGTGGTCGTGCGGCCATTCATTCCCGCCGACCCTTCGCTCATCGACCACACGATTCAAAGAGCGCTTTCTTTGAGCGAAGAGCAAACCGACGGGCAACTTGAGCACCTTGGCGTGGATTTTGCCGCCAGGCACATCGATCTCGATCAATCATGGCTGCGGCATTTTGAAAAGGTACGGCCCCACATTCCGGGTGGCCAGGAGCTTTCCGAAAGGCGCAAGCTTTTCATTGGCGCGCTCTTTTCCGGTGAATATGCGTTGGAATCCGCTGCTCTTTTCAATCCATCCATTGTTCCCTGTCCTGACCAGAGCGGGGTAGCCGAGGGCGATCTCCGTTTCATCATGAGCCTGCGCGCCACGGGAGAGGGGCATATCTCCTCGATTGAGTTTCGCGCAGGAGTCATTCATGCGGATCATACGGTCGAAATGGAGAAGGCCACACCCTTCGTGACACTCTCGACTGTCAACCCGAACCCGACATTTCATAAGGCGACCTTCACGCACAAGTTAAATGAAATGGGCCTCGAAAATCCCTGGTCTGAATCGGTGCTGGCACCCTTGGGAAAATCTTTTACACTCGATGAACTCGACGCCTCGATCGAACCGGCAGCGGCGCGTGAATCAGTCCCGCCTTCCCATGAAATCGTACGCACTATGGAGTGCATGCACTGGCTGGCGGAGTCGAACTATGAAATTCACTTTAAATCCTCCACTGCGGTCTCCGAGCGCATCATTTCCCCCATCTCGCCAAATGAAAGCAACGGCATCGAGGATGCCCGGTTCGTTCGTTTTGTGGATAACGACGGCAGCGTACTTTATTACGCGACCTACACTGCCTACAATGGCCGCGTTATTCTCCCCCAGCTCATTGAGACGACGGATTTTCTAAACTTTCGCGTCCGCACACTCAACGGGCTGGCCGCCCAGAACAAAGGCATGGCCCTGTTCCCGCGCCGGGTTGGCGGACGTTACGCGATGATCTCGCGGCAGGACGACGAGAACATCCTCCTCATGTTTTCAGACAACCCGCATTTCTGGAGCAACCCGGAGATTTTGTTGCGTCCAGAGCAACCGTGGGAATTTGTGAAACTGGGAAATTGCGGTTCGCCCCTTGAGACAGAGGCTGGCTGGCTGGTCCTTACCCACGGAGTGGGCCCCATGCGCGAGTATTGCATAGGTGCGATGCTGCTTGATCTCGAAGATCCCTCGAAAGTCACCGGTAGATTGCGCTCACCGCTTTTGCGATCGGAGGGTGCTGCGCGTGAGGGCTACGTCCCGAATGTCGTATATTCGTGCGGTGCGCTCATCCACAACGGGCGTCTCATCCTTCCCTACGGACTTAGCGACAGCGCATCAGCAATCGTAACGGTGGAGCTAAGCGAACTTCTCGCCGAATTGCGGAAGTAAGTCCGAAATTCGCGGGACTAAACTAAACGCGGGCCATCTGCCCGGGAGCAGGCATGCGGTAGACGATACGGGCCTTGTTCAGGTCGTAAGGGGAGATTTCGAGTTTCACCCGGTCGCCATTGGTGAGGCGGATGAAGCGTTTGCGCATTTTGCCGGAAATGTGCGCGAGAACCTCGTGCTTGTTGTCGAGCATGACGCGGAACATCGTTCCTGCCAGCACTGAGGTGATTTTGCCTTCGGTTTCGATGGTTTGTTCCGCCATGATTTTAAAAAATTCCTTTTCTGTTTTTTTCGAAAAATAAAGCGAGGCCCGTTGCCGGGCCTCGCTTTACAAGTTGTTACTTCGGTTTAGCGGCGTCCGCCGGAGAACGAGCGTGCAGGGCGGTCTTCGCGCGCACGGGCTTCATTCACCGTCAGATTGCGGCCGGCCACGTTCTTTTCGTGGAGAGCTGCGATGGCTGCTTCGCCGGACTGGGCATTGCCCATGGTCACAAAACCGAAACCGCGCGAGCGGTTCGTGATTTTGTCCTGGATCAGCGCGACTTCGCGGACTTCGCCGAATGGCGTAAAGAGATCCTGGAGATCGTTTTCAGTGGTGTCGAAGGATAAATTACCTACGTAGAGTTTCATATTATAGTTTCGGTCTTCATTAGAATTGACAAGCTTCAAAGCCGTTCCCGGGAATCGGGTTTCAAATCACCAATGAGACAAATCTCTACTGACAATCTACCGCTGCTGCGAACAAGGACAATCTACTTCAGAGCCCCACTATGGCCCATCGCAGGGATTGTGCAACCTATATTTTCCGGCAGGGAGCAGGTTGCCGGGTCGCCGGGTCATTTTTGAATGGATGTCTTCGCGCAATAATGGGGCGTACTTTAGCAAGGAATGCAAAGCGGGTTGCGCGTGCCCGGGTTATTGATTCGGGAAACAACTCCCGGGTGTCATCGGCGGAAATCGAAAGCAATTGGGCCGAAATCGTTTTGGCGTCCGGGTGTTTAACAGGATTCGCGAAAAATGAAACACACACATACCCGTGTCACGGCCCGTTTGCAGAATGAACCCGACAATCTCTCCTGCCAGGCGAGGCTGGTGGAGATATCCGACCTTGAGTCCATCGAGACGGTCTTCAAGACTTTCGGCATCGATTACGAGGTGGACGAGATCCCTTGGAATACGCGGCTCTACAGTCTCACCCTGTCGTTACGGGACCGTTATATTTCCGATGAATTACTTACGCAGGAGGAATTGGCAGGTTATCTCTCCCCCTATACCGGCAAAGGGCGGTTCATCCAGTCCATGGAGTTAAAAAAACTGTTCAAGGGCGCGACTTCGGAAATCTATAAGACCCTGCCGGACGGCGAAATTCTGATCGGTTACGAACTCACCATCAAGAGCGGAAAAGCTCCTTTTGCATTCCGGCTTCCACGCTTGGGATTCCGGCATGTGAAGAGGGGATAACTGCTTGCCTAATTGGAAAAGCACAATGCGGCGGCTGCCAGCAGGGCCAGCATGAAAAATACAAAAGTCCGCCCCGTTTTTTCCAATCGCACACATTCGCTTTTTGGAAGAAATTCCCTGCCTCTGGTTTTCATGGCATTATTTCCTATGAGCCGCAAGCCCGGTTGACGCACAGCACATGCTGCCGGAAAAGATCCTGGATTTCATCGTCACTCATCGCGTCCAGTTTCTTCTGGCGCTCACAGGCGTCGGTTATGGAGCGCATTGCTGAAAGCGGGCAGTCGGGCAACGCCTCGTTGTAGCAGGGGCATTTCTCCACGAAGATGCCCAGAAATTGCCGTGTGGTGGGAATAGTCATGGTTTCAAGTAATTGATGCCTTTTTCTTTTTCCGTCGCACGCGCCGCTGCTTCCTTCTCCCTGCCCAAGGCTTCGTAGTAACTCGCGACAGCACGGTCATCCCAGCGCAATTCGGCGCATTTTTTCCGGAGGAAATTCAATTCGGTAAGGATGGTGGGTGTGAGGCAGACGTGATGCTGGATGTTGTCGATTGCTTCCCAAAGATCAGTACAACGCACGATGTGCTGGAATGTCTGGTCGCCATGCCGCCTGAAATCATATCCGCTTTCGGTGCGGGTGATCGTGATCGATGGCAGCACGATGGTGACGCCGGATATTGTGGCCTGCGAATCGCCTGCGGGGAATGAGTCTGCTTTCACGCTTTCACTCTAGCGGAGGCGCACACGGGGCGCTTCGCGAAAATTGGCGAAAAGCCTGCCTGAATTGCCCGGCAAAACCGGACCTGTATTTGCCAAGCCCGGTGTATCGCGATCGGTGGCTTCCTGCGAAACTTCGGGCATGGGGAATTAATATGAACCCGCATCACCCACTGCCATATCGCTATCCGGCATGGCCGGTTGAAGCGCAGAAGAAATGTGAAAAGCCTCCGGTTGCATCACATAGAGACCCCGCTGGGCCGGAAATGAAAGTCGCGTGCCGCCACGACGGCCTGTTGGCCACAGTGCTCCTGCTGGCATTGATTGTGGCAACGATTGTCTTCTGGATTCACCCGGTATTCACGGCCACCGTGATTGCTCTGGGAGTGATCACAATTACGACCCGGGGGCTCACCGCATCAAACACGACACACAAGCCGGACATCCGGAAAAATACGACATCCATATCGCATCCAAAGCGCTGAATAAAGACCCCGTTGGAGACTGAGGCTGAACGGGTTGGGCTCCATTACGTCAGTTTCCAGCGCAATTTTACAAACGAGGAACGGTTTTCGGCAAGATCGGTGTATCTCCGTCCCTTCATAGTGCCGACGATGTTTCAGTGACGAATAAACATCATGAAGGCTGCGGCACGGTCTCCGACCCGGTCCTGAACGAGCCGGGCGTGCTTAGCACCGCGCTGGATACGGATGCCCGGTCGTTGACCATCAGGTATGATCCGGAGGTCATTTCGGATAAATCCGTGTGCCAGGTGCTGGAGCGGCTTGCGCCGGATGCACGGCAGCGCCTGGATAAATGCGTGATGCGATTGGGCGGTCGGGCTTGCGAGGCGTGTGCGCTGAATCTGGAGAAAAAGGCGGCAAAAATCAACGGCGTCCGTCGCGCCACCGCCACCTTCATCGGCGGCGTAATGAGTGTCACTTTCGACAACACCGTGCTGACTGAGGAGCAGGTTCTCCGGAACGTCCGCGCAACAGGCGCGAATGTAACTCCCTTCAAATTTCCCCCTGGGTCGCCGCGAGGCATACGGGAATGGCTGGCGTATCACGTCGAACGCATCGAGGTCGCGTGCACGGTGGCCACTCTTCTCTTTATGATCGCCGGCTGGCTGGCGCCGAGGGTTGGAATGAACCATGGGTGGGCAAAAATCTTTTTCATCATGGCCTACATGGCCGGTGGAATCTTCGGCGTGCAGGCGGGCATCCGTTCGTTGCGGCAATGGACTGTCGACGTCGATTTGTTGATGATCCTGGCGGCATTGGGGGCGGCATATGTCGGTGCACCATTCGAGGGGGCGATGTTGCTGTTTCTTTTTTCGCTCTCCAACGTGCTTCAGGCCTATGCCATCGACCGCACGCGCAGGGCGATCCATTCGCTCATCAAACTGCGGCCCGAAAAAGCGTTGACCCGTCGCGATGGGACTACCGTGGAGCTCCCGATCGGCCAGCTTGCTGTGGGCGACATTGTGATTGTGCGACCGGGCGAAAGCATCGCGCTGGACAGCGTGATCGTGGAAGGCGAGAGTGCCATCAACGAATCGTCGCTCACGGGTGAGTCCATGCCCGTGATGAAAAAGGCGGGCGATCCGGTGTTTGCCGCGACGATCAACCAGACCGGCGGTCTCGAAGTGCGCGTGACAAAGCTGGCCAAGGATTCGACGATCGAAAAGCTGATTCGCATGGTCGAGGAGGCACAGAGCGAGAAGGCGGATACCCAGCGGTTTTTGGACCGGGCCGAGCAATATTATGCGGCGGGGGTGATCTGTTTCACGCTCGCACTGATTTTGTATCCGTTCTTTTTCATGCACGAGCCGTTCAGCGCGGTGTTTTACCGGGCAATGACAGTGATGGTCGTAGCCTCGCCGTGTGCATTGATCATCAGCACACCGGCATCGATTTTATCGGCGATTGGCGGCGCGGCACGGCGCGGTGTTTTGTTCAAAGGCGGCGTACACCTCGAGCGGATGGCCACTATCGAGGCAGTCGCGTTTGACAAGACCGGCACACTCACGCAGGGCAAGCCACGCGTGACGGATATCATATGTGAGGGTTCGGTATTTCAGCCCGGCAAGGAGTTGCAGGCGGAGGCGCGCGAATTACTCCGGCTTGCGGCAGCGGTCGAAGTGAAGTCGGAGCATCCACTGGCCGGCGCCATCGTGGCCGAGGCGAAATCTCTCGGCATCATGGCATCCGATTGTTCCGCGTTTCAATCGGTGAGCGGCAATGGCGCGAGCGGCTTGGTCGGGGAACGGCTGATCGCGGTGGGCAGTGTGCGTTACTTCGAGACACTCGGCGGGACATTGGATGCCGGTGCGACGCTGCAAATCAATGGGCTGGAGGAGAACGGCAGGACATGTGTGCTTGTTTGCGAAATCGTGGAAAAGCCAGCCCGTTTCCTTGGGGCGATCGCGGTCGCCGACACCTTGCGCGAGGAAGCGACGGAGGTAGTGTGCACGCTCAGGGCCATGGGAATGAAACATATCGTGATGATCACGGGCGACAACTGCCGCGTCGCGGCTGCCATCGCCCGGCAGGCGGGTGTCGATGAATTTCATGCCGGGCTGCTGCCGGAGGACAAGGTGAGCGTGATTAATTTTCTTAAGACGAAAGGGCCGGTCGCCATGGTCGGCGATGGAATCAACGACGCGCCCGCGCTTGCAACGGCAACGGTGGGCGTTGCGATGGGTGCGGCGGGCACGGATGTCGCGATGGAGACAGCCGACCTCGTATTGATGAGTGACAACCTGCGCAACATTCCGTTCGCGATTTCCATCAGCCGGAAGGCGCGCTCCGTGGTGCGGCAGAATCTCCTCTTCGCCATGCTGGTGATTTTCGTGCTCGTCATTTCAGCACTCGGCTTCTCACTTCCTTTGCCAGTCGGCGTTCTGGGTCACGAAGGGAGTACGGTGCTCGTCTGCCTGAACGGTCTGCGGTTACTTGCCTTCCGCCGTTAGCGCCCCTGAAATTTTCTTAAAATATGTCAATACCCAACCGTCAGCAGATTCTCTTCACCAGTGTTTTTGGACCATATGCAAAGGACGATGAATATGGCAGCAGGGCAATCAACCCGATGGAGTTGTACCACAACCAGGTTACGCGTGTGCAGGGGCCGTTCTCGCTCCGCATGTTTCACAGGTCGTGGGGGCTGATGCTCATCCAGGCGAATATTTCCGCGCCGAGTGCACTGCTTGATTTTCCAACATTGGACCGCTTTATCCAGGAACTTCGGGAGCGCAGCTACGACATAGTGGCCATCAGCGCAATCCCGCCGAATTACCGTAAGGTTGAGAAAATGTGCGTACTCATTCGCGAACATCTTCCGGAGGCGAAGATCATCGTGGGCGGACACATCGCGGGCATCGCCCGGTTGAAGGAACGGCTGAACGTCGATCATGTCGTGCGGGGCGAGGGAGTGAGGTGGTTCCGGCGTTTCCTGGGTGAGGATGAAAGCCAGCCAATCCGCCATCCCCGCATTTATTCGGGCGTGGGGACGCGCACCATGGGCATGGCGCTTAGCGATAAACCCGGTGATGTCGCAGCCACGCTCATTCCTTCCGTGGGCTGCCCCATGGGTTGCAACTTCTGCTCGACCTCCGCGATGTTTGGCGGGAAAGGGCAATTCATCAATTTTTACGAGACCGGCGACGAGCTGTTTGATGTCATGCTCGGACTGGAACGCGACATGAAAGTACAATCCTTTTTCGTGATGGACGAGAATTTCCTGCTGCACCGCAAGCGAGCGCTGCGTCTGCTGGAACTGATGAAAGAGCACGGCAGGAGCTGGTCGCTGTACGTGTTCAGCTCCGCACGTGTGCTCTGTTCCTACACCATCGAGCAACTGGTGGAACTCGGCATTTCATGGGTATGGATGGGATTGGAAGGCAAGGACAGCCAGTATGCCAAGCTTGCCGGCACCGATACCCACGATCTTGTCCACACGTTGCAATCCAATGGTATCCGGGTGCTCGGGTCAACGATCATCGGTCTCGAGGAACACACCCCTGAGAATTTGGGTGAGGCCATCGAGCACGCCGTAAGTCACAATACGGAATTCCACCAGTTCATGCTCTACACGCCGGTGCCCGGCACTCCATTGTATGCGGAGCATTTGGAAAAAGGCACTTTGAACGACCCCGACTGCCTGGATACTGCAGACGCACACGGGCAGTTGCGTTTTACACACCGGCATCCGCACATCCCTCCGGGCGTTGAGACAGAGTTTTTGCTCAAGGCATTTGCGAGGGATTTTGAGGTGAATGGCCCGAGTGTCGTACGGGTTGCGCGCACTACCTTGAAGGGTTGGCTGAAATACAGGAATTATCACGACACACGGGTGAGGGAGCGTTATTCACGCGAGGCGCGCGATCTCGCCGTGACATACGCCAGTGCTGTCTGGGCAAGCCGGCGCTGGTTCAAATCCCAACCTGCATTGTGGGATAAATCGACGGCGGTTTTGCGCGAAATCTACAAACAATTCGGACTGCGGGCACGGCTCACCGCCCCGTTTGCAGGCAGGTTTGTCTACCGGAAACTCCGCCGTGAAGCGCGGCGTCTGCGCGAGGGCTGGACCTACGAGCCGCCGACGTTTTACGACAAGTCTATGGAAATTCCAGAGACGTGAAATTTTTCGCCAGATGACGGAAATATTATTGGTTCCGGTTCAAATGCTGCCAGAATTACCGGCAGAAAGGATGTGGTGCGTTTTGCCACGGCTGTGTTGGTTTCTGGCAATAGATGACAAGCATTTGGCAAGACGCGAGAAGCGCCTTCGCGTTATTCATTATCCAGTAAAGACGCAGTGGATATTTTGAGATCCGCAGGCACCCATCGAATTTAAACACATCCACTTATCCATTATTCCTATGAGCGACAAATCCCCATTTCCCATCCTGTCCGCCGAAGAGGCGGCAGCCGTGATTCCGCACGATGCAATGGTGGGTTTCAGCGGCTTCACCCCGGCGGGAGCGGCCAAGGCAGTTCCCCGCGCGATAGCCGCGCATGCAAAGGCGCTCCACACTGCAGGCGCCCCGTACCAGATCCGCATACTTACCGGCGCCTCCACCGGCGAAAGTCTCGACCAGGCCCTGGCCGATGCCGGGGCAATCAGCTGGCGTGCCCCGTACCAATCTTCAAGGGGCGTGCGCGACCAGGCCAACAAGGGGGAGATTGATTTTGTCGATATGCATCTCTCGCATGTCTCGCAGGCGGTGCTTCAGGGAGTGTACGGGAAGATGGATTTTGCCGTGATCGAGGCCACGGAGGTGACTCGCGACGGTCGTGTTTATCTCACGACATCCATCGGTAACACGCCCACCTATCTCCAGTATGCCGAGAAGGTGATCATCGAGGTGAATCACTACCATTCCCCGCGTCTGCGCGAGATGGCGGACATCATGATCATGCCACTGCCGCCCCACCGCAATGCGATCCCCGTCCTGAGTCCGTTGACAAAGATCGGCTGGCCGTACGCGATGGTGGATCCGAAAAAAATCGTGGGTATTGTCCACACGAATGAGCCGGATGAAATCGGCGCATTCAGCCCCGCAGGGGATGTCAGCAAAAAGATCGCCGGCAATGTCGTGAATTTCCTGCTGGAGGAAATGGCTGCGGGCCGGATGCCGAAATCGTTTCTTCCGCTCCAGAGCGGCGTTGGCGACGTGGCCAATGCCATGCTGGAATATCTGGGCAGGCATCCTGATATCCCGCCGTTTACCATGTTCACGGAGGTATTCCAGGACGCATGCGTGGATCTGATGGAATCCGGGCGGCTCGTTGGTGCAAGTTCCACCGCGCTCACGGTCACGCCGCCACAGTTGCAGCGCATTTACAGCAACATGGATTTCTACGCATCGCGCATCGTGCTGCGCCCGATGGAGATTTCAAACAATCCCGGCATCGCCCGGCGGCTCGGTATCATCGCGATGAACACCGCGATCGAGGTGGACATCTACGGCCACGTCAATTCCACGCATGTCAGCGGCACCCAGATCATGAACGGCATAGGTGGCAGCGGTGATTTTGAGCGGAACGGTTTCCTCTCGCTTTTCATGTGCCCATCCGTGGCAAAGGGAGGCCGGATTTCAACCATCGTGCCGATGTGCACCCACGTCGATCACAACGAACACTCCGTGCAGATCGTCGTCACCGAGCATGGCCTTGCCGACCTGCGCGGGCTTGCCCCGGTGAAACGCGCGCGGAAAATCATCGAGACATGTGCGCATCCCGCCTATCGTGAATATCTGATTCACTATCTCGAAAACGCACCGGCTGGCCACATCAGGCACGATCTGTCGCGCTGTTTCGAGATGCACCTCAACTTGAAATCCGGGGGATGCATGCTGCCCGGCCTGGATCTCAAGCAGTTCGCAGGATAACTCGTTCTTTGCGCTAAGAACAAAATACGCACAGCAATCGGCAAGTGAGGCAGGGCGGTTTCCCCGGGAGGAAACTAACTTTATTCCATGTCGAAAAAATTCGTTACCCTCGACGCGAATGAAGCTGTGGCGGAGGTCGCATACCGCCTGAGCGAAACCATCGCGATCTACCCGATCACCCCTTCCTCTCCCATGGCGGAGTTCTGCGATGAATGGTCGGTGAAGAACCGGAAGAATCTTTGGAACACAAAGCCCGAGCTGGTGGAAATGCAATCTGAGGCGGGCGTTGCGGGGGCCATTCACGGCATGCTGCAGATGGGTTCGCTCACCACGACATTCACCGCCTCGCAGGGATTGCTCCTCATGATCCCGAACATGTACAAGATTGCAGGCGAGTTGTTGCCATTCTGCCTGCATGTCACGGCGAGGACTATAGCAACCCACGCGCTTTCCATCTTTGGCGATCACTCGGACGTAATGGCCTGCCGCCAGACGGGTTTTGCCATGCTGGCATCCAATTCGCCGCAGGAGGCGCAGGATCTCGCCTGCATCGCGCATTGCGCCACGCTGGAATCGCGATTGCCGTTCATGCATTTTTTCGACGGATTCCGGACTTCGCATGAAGTAACAAAATTCCAGCCGGTTGACGACGACACCCTGCGCAAAATGGTGAGCGAGGAATACATCCGGGCATTCCACTCGCGGGCGCTGACGCCGGATTGCCCCACCATCCGCGGCACTGCGCAGAATCCCGATGTTTTCTTTCAGGCGCGCGAGGCGGCAAATCCGTATTACTCGCGGACGCCGGCGATTGTCGAGCGGCTCATGGAGCGCTTCGCTTCGCTCACGAACCGCTCATATAAACTTTTTGACTACATCGGACATCCGAAAGCAGACCGCGTGATTATAGCCATCGGCTCTGGTGCGGAAACGGCCGGGGAGGTGGCGGATTATCTCAATGCGCGCGGGGAACGGGTCGGCGTGTTGAAAGTGCGGCTTTACCGTCCGTTTTCGTTGCAACATTTCATTGATGCATTGCCAAAGACTGTCCGTGGCATCGCGGTGCTCGACCGCACCAAGGAGCCGGGGGCGACCGGCGACCCGCTTTATCTCGACGTGGTCACGGCACTGGTCGAGGCGCGAAGCGCGCATTTGTCCGGTTTTGAGTGCGACCCCATTGTGATCGGCGGGCGTTATGGCCTGTCGTCGAAGGAATTCGATCCCGCTATGGCAAAGGCGGTGTTTGACGAACTGAAGAAAGAGCGTCCGCGCAATCATTTCACTATCGGTATTTACGACGACATCAGCGGCACGTCGCTCACATTCGATCCGGCATTTGATATCGAGCCGGAGGACACGGTGCGCGCGGTCTTTTTCGGTCTCGGGTCCGACGGCACGGTCGGCGCAAACAAGAATACGATCAAGATCATCGGCGATGGCACCGATCTTTATGCGCAGGGCTATTTCGTCTATGACTCGAAAAAGTCAGGCGCGATGACGATCTCACACCTGCGCTTTGGCCCGCGTCCGATTGCCGCGCATTACCTGATCAAGAGCGCGAGTTTTGTCGCCTGTCACCAATACTATTTTTTGGACCGCTACGACGTCCTCGAATGTGCGGCGCCGGGGGCGGTGTTCCTGCTGAACACCGCGTATGGCCCTGACAAGGTGTGGGAACATCTGCCGGTGGAAGTGCAGAGGCAGGTCCTCGATAAAAAACTGCGCTTCTTTGTGATTGATGCCACCAAAGTGGCCAACGAAGCAGGCATGTCGGGGCGCATCAACACTATCATGCAGACCTGCTTTTTTGCGATCTCAGGGGTTCTGCACCGGGAGGAGGCGATTGCGCAGATCAAAAAGGCAATCGTCAAAACCTATGGACGAAAAGGAGAGAAGGTGGTGCAGCAGAATTTCGAGGCGGTCGACAAAACGCTTGCCTCATTGCGGCAGGTCGAAATTCCAACGGAAGTGACCGGGATACATCACATCATTTCGACGATGCCCGGCCGCGCACCGGAAATGGTCAAGCGCATCACGAGTGTGATCCTCGCCGGCAAAGGTGACCAGCTTCCCGTGAGCGCGTTCACCCCGGATGGCACGTGGCCGACCGGTACGTCGCAATGGGAGAAGCGCAACATCGCGGAGCAGATTCCGGTATGGGAGACAGATCTTTGCATCCAGTGCAACAAATGCGTTTTTGTCTGTCCACACGCGTGCATACGGGCAAAATTCTACGAGCCGGCAGCGCTGGAAAAGGCCCCTTCGAATTTCAAGTCCGCGGACTTCCGTTCCCAGGATTTTCCCGGCCAAAAATACACATTGCAGGTCGCGCCGGAGGATTGCACGGGTTGTTCGCTTTGCGTGGTCGTTTGCCCGGCCAAGGACAAGACGAATCCTCGCCGCAAGGCGATCAATATGCAGCCGCAGCCTGCGCTGCGCGAGAGCGAACGTATGAATTACGACTTCTTTCTGGAGATTCCCTCGCCAGACCGCACGAAGCTCAAGACGGAGCTGAAGGCGATCCAGTTCATGGATCCGCTGTTTGAGTATTCCGGCGCGTGCGCGGGATGCGGTGAAACGCCTTATTTGAAACTGCTAACGCAGATGTTTGGGGATCGCACCGTCATTGCGAATGCGACCGGTTGCTCGTCGATCTACGGCGGCAATCTGCCCACGACGCCATACACTACGAATGCCGACGGACGCGGCCCCGCCTGGTCGAATTCCCTGTTTGAAGACAACGCGGAGTACGGGCTGGGAATGCGTTTTGCGCTCGACAAACAGACCTGCATTGCCCGGGAATTGCTTCACGAACTCGCGCCGCAAATCGGTGACGGGTTGGTGGCGGAAATCATCGGCGCCAACCAGCGGGGCGAAGTGGCAGTCGAGGCGCAACGCGCACGCGTCCGCATGCTGCGCGAGAAATTGAAATCGATACCTCTTTCCAATGCCCGCCGGCTGGATGAACTCTCCGACGCCCTCGTGCGCAAGAGTGTCTGGATTGTGGGCGGGGATGGATGGGCGTATGATATCGGATTCGGAGGGCTGGACCACGTTTTTTCGCTCGGCTATGACATCAACATCCTGGTGCTCGACACCGGGGTGTATTCCAACACCGGCGGCCAGCAATCGAAAGCCACGCCGCTCGGGGCTTCCGCAAAATTCGCCATCGGCGGGAAAGGCCGGGCGAAGAAGGATCTCGGTCTCATCGCAATGGGTTACAGCGATGTGTATGTCGCGCAGTGCGCATTCGGCTCGAAGGACACGCACACCGTGAAAGTTTTCGAGGAGGCCGAGAGCTACCACGGCACGTCACTCATCATTGCCTACAGCCATTGCATTGCGCACGGCTACTCCATGCATCTTGGGCTCGACCAGCAGAAACTCGCGGTCGATTCCGGCCAGTGGCTGCTCTATCGCTACGACCCGCGCCGCTCGGGGAGCGGCCACGCGAAACTCCAGATCGACAGCCCGGCGCCTAAAATTCCGGTTCGCAATTACCTCGAAAACGAACTGCGCTTCCGTGTTCTCGAAAAAACAGATCCGGCACGTTACAAGGCGCTGCAGGAAGCCGCGCAGACGGAGGTCGCAAACCGCTTCGAGTTCTACAAACACCTCGCAAGCATCATCCCGGAAAGGAACGGACAATGAATCTCACCACCGATTACCTTGGTCTGAAATTAAAAAATCCGCTGATGCCGGGTGCGTCGCCCATGGCGGACAATCTCGATATCGTGCGGCAACTTGAGGACGCCGGGGCGTCCGCGATCGTGATGCACTCACTCTTCGAGGAGCAGATCGCGCTTGAGGAACGTGCTCAGCTCCATCATATGCAAATGCATGCCGATTCCTTCGGCGAAGCGCTCAGTTATTTCCCTGAGACGGAGGATTTCTCACTGACACCGGACCGCTATCTCCATCACCTCGCGCGGATCAAGGAGGCAGTCGGGATTCCCGTGGTCGGCTCATTGAACGGCGTTACCCCCGGGGGATGGGTTGAGTATGCTCGAAAGATGGAGCAGGCTGGCGCGGACGCCCTCGAGCTCAATTTCTACGAGATATCGACAGATCCGGTCAACTCGGCGGTGGATGTGGAAGTGAGGGCCATCGAGACGATCCAGGCCGTGAAGGAAATCGTGAAAATTCCGGTCGCGGTGAAGCTCTCGCCATTCTTCTCGTCGCTGCCGAATTTTGCCTCTGAAATGGTTGCCGGTGGTGCGTCGGGACTCATCTTTTTCAACCGCTTTTACCAACCCGACATCGACATCGAGGGATTGGAAGTGCAGCCGTCATTGCATCTCTCCGAGCCGAACGAACTTCTCCTGCGTCTGCGCTGGCTGGCGATAGTGAGCGCCACGCTGGACACTTCCTACGCGGCGAGCGGGGGTATCCACAGTGCCACAGACGCGCTGAAGGCAATCATGGCCGGGGCGCACGCGGTGCAGATGGTTTCGATCCTGCTCAAGCGCGGCCCCAAATTCCTGAAAACGATCCTGAACGAACTCGAAAACTGGCTCGAGCAGCACGAATACGATTCAATCAGCCAGTTGCGGGGTAGCATGAATCTTGCAAAAACACCGGACCCATCCGCCTTCGAGCGCGCCAACTACATCCGCATCCTCCAGTGCTGGCGGGTGTGAAAGAATCCCGGCCCGGAAATCCTTAGCGGTTCTTCCGGTCGCCATGGCAGACCATATCGATGACAACAGTGCTCGCGAGGATCAACACATCATTTTCGCCGCCGGTAATATCCACGCCGTAAGTGTCGCTCATCGCAAACCATCTTTTCGACACCTCCGCAACGGGATTGCCGCCGCGATTGAACCGGTAGTTATGGTCAAGAAAATCCCCGGCCGCTTCCAGGTCGTCAGGGCCCGGAACATCGACGGTGAACTTGCAATTGAAGAAAGTAAAATGTTGTTTCGAAACCGTGGCCATGAGATTGCCGCCGTGGTAAATCTCGTAACTTGGCCCCCATGAAAGAAGCCGCTGTTTGATGAACGCCAGTTCATTGCCATCCATGCCGTTGAATGAGAGTTTGTCGCCCAGACTGAAAACCTTTCCATCCACCTGGAAAACGTCGTTTCCGTCCTGATCCTTGATCGTAAAATCATCCCCGAACGCGAACAATTTCTGCCTCATCTGGTAGCGCATATTCAAGGCAGCATCATGTCGATTGTGGAGACTGGTGACAAGGGTGTTCGTGTATATTCCGCCGCTGGCAACGCAGGGTAAAGAATTCACAAGAAACGGGGAGCACGCCGGATGCGGCAGGTATTACTCTTGGACACGTAGTGCAGGAATCTGCATGCCAGGGTAATCGCATGAAAATTCAAAACCAATGGGACCAAAATCCAATGATCGTGATCTGGGAGGTTACGCGCGCCTGTGCGCTCGCCTGCCGGCATTGCAGGGCGGAGGCCATTCCGCGCCCCAACCCTCTCGAACTGAACTTCAAGGAGGCGGAGAGGTTCGTCGACCAGGTGGTGCGCGCAAAACCGAAAATTTTCATTCTTACGGGTGGCGATCCGATGTACCGGCGGGACCTTGCCAGAATCATCGAATATGCATCGCAGCAGGGGCTGCACGTGGCAATGAGCCCGAGTGCCACGCCACGCTTCTTGAAAGCCGACCTGGGACTTTTTAAAGAAGCAGGCTTGCAGGCCATTTCCTTGAGCATCGATGGCGCGACCCAGGCGACGCAGGATTCCTTCCGCGGCGTGCGCGGCACCTGGGATTGGACGATGCAGGCTTGCAAAGCCGTCCGTGCGGCGGGAATCAACCTGCAAATCAACACCACTGTGACCAGGCAGAACATTAACCAATTCGATGCCTTTGTTGCATTGCTGGACCAGCTCGAACCCAGCGTCTGGAGCCTCTTTCAACTCGTGCCTACCGGACGCGCAAAAAAGACGGACATGCTGACCGGCGAAGAAATGGAAAATCTTTTCGATCGCCTCAGCGATCTGGCCCCGAAGGTGAAATACAAAATAAAAACCACCCAGGGGCAGCATTTCCGCCGTATTGCGTTGCAACGCTGGAAACGAAACGGCGGTCCAAAGCCGGTGCTCAGCACCATCAATGATGGCAGGGGATTTGTGTTTGTGTCGCATATCGGCGAAATCTGCCCCAGCGGTTTTCTGCCTGTGGCGGCGGGCAATGTCCGGTCCCACGAACTGATCGAGGTGTACCGTGATTCCACACTTTTTCGAAATTTGCGCGATCCAAACCTGCTGAAAGGCAAATGCGGCCGTTGTGAGTACCGCTGCATCTGCGGCGGATCGCGGGCACGGGCCTATGCGATGACTGGCGATTATCTCGCGGAAGAACCGCTTTGTATTTACCAACCCGGGAAGGAAAATAAGGAGGAGCCATTGGGGTACTCCGTCGATTTGGAACCTATCAACAATGATTAATCTGACGCGTTTGCTTTGTGAAGTGGAGCAGCCCGCCGATGGGCTGCGTTACGGGATGGGGCATGGCTCGCCCGGCCTGGCATCGGAGCGTCGCCCGATCGTTGTCTGGAACATCACCCGCCGCTGCAACCTCAAATGCGTGCATTGTTACTCCGACTCGGATTCACGTGAGTTCCCCGGGGAATTGAACTGGTTGGAGTGCAGGAGCGTCATCGACAATCTCGCCGCGTACCGCGTACCCGCCCTGCTTCTCTCCGGTGGTGAACCGCTGATCCACCCGCTGTTTTTTTACATCGCCGGCTATGCGCGCGAGCTCGGTCTGCGGCTCACGCTCTCCACAAACGGCACGCTTATCACGCCGGAGATCGCGAAGAAATTGCGCGACGTGGGCTTTTCATACGTCGGCATTTCCCTCGACGGTATCGGCGAAACGCACGACAGGTTCCGTGGCCGAGCCGGCGTGTTTGAAAAGGCGGTCAATGCATTCCGGAATTGCCGTGCGGTAGGGCAGAAGGTCGGATTGCGCCTGACGTTAACGAAGAACACCGTAGATGACCTCGACAGCATCCTGGATTTCATCGAGGAGGAAGACATCCCCCGTGTGTGTTTCTATCATCTCGTTTACAGTGGCCGCGGTGCAAATCTATCCCTCCTGAGCCCCGATGAAATGCGCGCGGCGCTCGATAAGATCATGGATCGCGTGGAGGCGTGGCATCGCGACGGAAAGACCCGCGAGGTGCTGACGGTTGATCAGCCCGCCGATGGCCCCTATCTCCTCATGCGCCTGGAGAAAAGCGACCCCGGACGCGCCCGCAAGGCGCTGGAACTCCTCCGCTGGAATGGCGGCGGGAACAACAGTTCGGGTGTCGGCATTGCAAACGTTGACACGCAGGGAAACGTCCATCCCGATCAATTCTGGCAGGCCCATACGCTCGGAAATGTGCGTGACCGGTCCTTCAACACGATCTGGCGGGATATGAGTGACCCGATTTTGCGCGAACTCCGCAGGAATCCGAGGCCGGTGAAAGGACGCTGCGCCAACTGTCGTTTTCTTCAAATCTGCGGCGGCGGATTCCGTGTGCGCGCCTGGCAGAAATTCGGGGATCCGTGGGCCGAGGATCCGGGTTGCTATCTTAGCGACGCGGAAATCAGCGCCGATGAAACGGCGCCTCTCTGAGGCTGCGATGGTGTCGGGATCGGGACTACTTGCAATAATCCTGCAGCAATGAGCACGTCGCTTTCAAACGTTCGCGCATCAACTGGCCCATGCGCATCGCCAGGTCGTATCCAAAGTCGTGGTTTTTATCTGCGTAGTCGCGCAGGGCGACGGCGTTGAAAACGATTGCCTCGGTCGCATCCAGCGTGCGGGCGGTAAAACGCCACGAATGCGGAGGATAGAACCACGACCATCCAAGTCCCTCGCCAATGCCTATTCTTTGGACAATCACCTGGTGCCGGCCGGGGATATGGGTCTCAAGGCCAACGCAACCCCATTGAATGAGATGAAAGGAATCCGCTTTTGTTGCCTCGTCAAAAATCAACTGCTTTGAATCGTATTCGACATAGGTGGCGGCACTTTCGAGAAGCGGTAGAAACACGGGATCCAGCCCTTTGAAGAAACGGTGCTCCGCTATCAATTCCCTGAGGTTCTCGTTGTTCTGTGCATTGAATGTATCGATTGCCGGGGATGCCATAATCACTCCTTGTGTATCGCAATTACCAAAGTGCGTTTGAACTCAACTCAAATTCGTAGCAAGTTCCGGCCCGGTGGGCGGACTTCTTTTGTAGACATATATAGCGATAACGGCAGTCCGTTTTGCAAAACTTCCCGAACGGCGTATCCGTATTGTCCTTGGGGGTGGTCGTCGCCTGTTGGTTGATGAAAGGCGTCCGGTTTATTTCCTCAAAGCCGCTCGCCGGAGACTTCATGATGAGGATGATTCCAAATGTAAAACAGAGGAACAAAGCTATTGTGATCATACCTGTAACATAGACAATCGGCGTGCCGGTTCTCACCGGAGTTTGTCATTTACATGGCGTTTTTTGCAGGCGGTTTTAACGGAGACTGCGGCCGTTTATGTGGCGAGCCAATTCCGGCACATCGGATTTTGTCATAGTCTCGTTTTGCCTGCTCAATAATACCTTCGGCTGACCCCGCCGCAACAAAATGCGACGGTTGTTTGCCAATGGAGGTGTAGGCGGTTTTTGCCAACCGCCGTAGCGTCGTGACAGATGAAGACGCCAAACAACTCAAAACCCGTTATCTTCAACAACACTGTCCTGCGCGACGGTCATCAATCGCTTGCCGCGACCCGGATGACAACGGAACAAATGCTTCCGATTACCCCGGATCTCGATGCGCTGGGCTTCGGCGCTCTCGAGACATGGGGTGGCGCGACTATCGACTCCTGTCTCCGCTATCTCGGCGAAAACCCGTTCGACAGGCTCGACACATTGAAGAAGCTTGCCCCGAAAACCCCCCACATGATGTTGCTGCGAGGGCAGAACATCGTGCAATACACGAGTTTCCCGGATGACGTGGTGGAGGCATTCATCGCCTGCTCCGCAAAGCACGGGATGGATATTTTCCGGATTTTCGACGCTCTGAATGATACACGCAACCTGACCACCGCCGTGCGGGCGGTGCACAAGAATGGCAAACATGCCCAGGGCGTCATCTGTTATACGACCAGCCCGGTCCACACGCTGGAATCATTCGTCAAACTCGGCCAGGAGCTCCAGGAGATGGGTTGCGATTCCATCTGCCTCAAGGACATGGCGGGCCTCATTTCTCCCTCGATGACCCACGATCTCGTGCGCGAATTGAAGAGCAAGCTCTCGATACCCCTCGTGCTCCACAGTCACAACACTGCGGGTATGGCGACGGCTTCCTACTACGCGGCAATCGAGGCGGGCATCGACGCGGTTGATACATCGATGGTCCCGTTTGCAAACGGGACCGGCCAGCCCGATACGCTGCTGATGCTCGCAATGCTGGAGCGCAGTCCGCGCAAACCGGGTTACGACACATCATCGTTCAAGAAAATCCGCACCCATCTCGAGAAAGTTTATTTGGAACTCAAGGCGTTCACGAGCCCGAATAATGAGAAGACCGATGCAGACATCCTCGAATACCAGGTGCCCGGCGGCATGCTCAGCAATTTCCGCAATCAACTCAAGGAGCAGGGAATGTCCGACCGGCTCGATGAAGTGATGCGGGAGATTCCATACGTGCGCGAATGCCTCGGCTGGATTCCGCTGGTCACGCCCACTTCGCAGATCGTGGGCACACAGGCGATGCTGAATGTGAAGTTCGGAAGGTGGAAAATGATTTCCCAGCCTGCAATGGATGTCGTGCTCGGCAAGTATGGTCGCGCTCCGGGCCCGATCGACGCCGATCTTCTGAAGGATGTTGAAAAACGGACGGGCCAGAAACCAATCGAGGGCCGCGCCGCCGATTTGCTGCCTCCCCGCATGGAGAAGTTGAAGGAAGAGCTTCGGGCTAAAAACCTGCCCGATACCGACGAAAATGCCGTTCTGTTTGCGATGTTCCCGACCGAAACCGAGAAGGTTCTCAAAGGTGAAAAGCCCGTGGTGAACGGCGCGCCCAAGGCTGTTGCCGAGGTGCCCCAACGCGCCCCGGTCACGAGGCAGAACGGCTCGCGTTACATGCTCAATATCGATGGGGTCCGCCACGACGTCCTGGTCGAGGAGGTCACACGATGAGCACGACGATCCCGCCTGACAAATCGGCTCCACTCACTTTCGACGAATTTACAATCCCGACTTACGAGGCATGGCGCAAGGAAGCGGAAGCCACGCTCGCGGGCGCACCTTTCGAGAAGAAGTTGGTCACCACAACCCCCGAGGGAATCGCCCTCCAGCCCATTTACCGCAGGGAGGATCTTGAAAATGTAAAACACCTTGGCTCCACGCCCGGTGAAAAGCCGTTTGTGCGCGGCGCCCGGCCTGACAACCACTGGGAGGTCGCCCAGGAAATCCCGCAAGGCTTTCCTGCTCTCTACAACCAGGCGCTGCGCAGTGATCTCGAGCGGGGCCAGACTGCGGTGAACATCACCCTCGACCGGGCCACACGCCTCGGTGCCGATCCCGATTCCACCAAGCCCGGGGAAGCTGGTTTGTGCGGCGTATCCATTGTCAGCTCGGAGGATTTCGATCGCATTCTCGATGGTGTTTCCGGCGAGATTCCGCTCTTTTTACAGGCGGGTTCCGCATCCACCCCTTTGTTTGCCCTGCTCGTGGCACATCTCCGGCGCAATGCCGGAAAAACGGGCGCGCTCCGCGGAGCGCTTGAACACGACCCGCTCGCCGAACTCGTTTCCGATGGCACTTTACCCCACTCGCTCGACGCGGCTTTTAACCAGATGGCGCTCAATGCAAAATGGGCTGCCCGCAACGCCCCCGGGTTCAGCGTCATTGCAGTGCAATCCCATGTCTGGCACGATGCCGGTGCGAATGCGGTGCAGGAACTCGCCTTCGCGCTTGCCACTGCAGTGGAATATCTCCGCCGCATGGAATCGCGTGGCCTCGGCGTGAACGAAACCGCCGCGCAGATGCGGTTCGGGTTTTCCATTGGCACCGACTTTTTCATGGGTATCGCAAAACTCCGCGCCGCACGCTTGCTCTGGTCGCGCGTCATTTCGGCATGCGGTGGCGACGCGAATGCGCAGAAAATGCGCATCCACGCGCGCACGTCCCTGTGGAACAGGACGAAGCTTGATCCATATGTGAACATGCTGCGCGGAACCACGGAGGCATTCGCGGCAATCGCCGGCGGCTGCGACAGCCTGCACGTGGGTGCATTCGACGAGGTTATCCGCCCGCCCGATGAGTTTTCGCGGCGCATCGCCCGCAACACCCAGATCATCCTTCGGGATGAATGCCATTTCGATCACGTCATCGACCCGGCTGGCGGCTCCTATTACGTGGAAAATCTCACCGGGGAGCTTGGAACAAAAGCGTGGGCGCTCTTCCGTAAAATCGAGGCGCTTGGCGGGATGGCCAAGGCAATCGACGCAGGTATTCCGCAGCATCAGGTCAACGAAGTAGCCACGAAAAAAATCGAGGCTGTGGCCCAGCGTCGCGACTCAATCATCGGGGCAAATGTCTATGCGAATGCCACCGAGAAGCCGCTTGCACCTTGCGATCTCGAAGCCGGTGCGAAACAAGGCAGTCGTGCCGCTCATGCTGCGAACCACCGGCTGGCGCCTGGTCAGGCGGCGCAGAAGGCTGTGATGGCCCGGCTTGAACAGATAGTCGCCGGCAGTCCGGAACACACATTCGATGCCGTTGTCGATGCCGCGCTGGAAGGCGCTACTCTCGGCGAGCTTTCACGCACTCTCCGCTCGGCGGACGGTGCGTCTCCGTCTGTCACGCGTCTTCCTATCCGTCGCGCGTCTGAGGCGTTTGAAAAACTCCGCTTCGCCGTCGAGGCAGCGGGCCGCCCCAAAGTATTCCTCGCAAATATGGGGCCGCTCCGCCAGCACAAGGCCCGTGCCGATTTTTCCACCAGCTTTTTCCAGGCCGGTGGTTTTGCCGTCGAGGAGAATCGCGGGTTTCAGACTGTCCAGCTCGCGGTCGAGGCCGCACAAAAGTCGAAGGCGCGAATCATCGTCATTTGCTCCACCGATGAGACGTACCCGGAGCTCGTGCCACCGATTGCCAGCCTCATCAAGGCATCGCAGCCAAACACCATTATTGTTGTCGCCGGCTACCCGAAGGAACATCTCGAAGCCTTCAAAGCCGGCGGCGTTGATCAATTTATCCACATTCGCGCGAACTGCTACGAAGTCTTGGGCGGTATTGCGGCAAAACTGGGAATCAATTTATGAGCAGGATACCTGATTTCACCACCGGAGAATTCGAAACCCCGCGTCCGCCCGGAAAAACCGTCCCGATCACCACTGCCCCATGGCGGACGGTGGAGCAGATTGATGTAAAACCGGTTTACGCGGCAGCTGATATTGAAGGATCGAAACTCCCGGATTTCACCTCTGGTATCGCGCCATTTTTGCGCGGCCCGTACGCCACGATGTATGTCCAGCGCCCCTGGACCGTGCGCCAGTATGCCGGATTCTCGACGGCGGCGGAGAGCAACGCATTTTACCGGCGCAACCTGGCTGCCGGGCAGCGCGGTCTCTCAGTGGCATTTGACCTTGCCACCCATCGTGGATACGATTCCGACCATCCGCGTGTCGTCGGTGATGTTGGAAAGGCGGGCGTGGCCATAGATTCTGTGCTGGATATGAAGGCTCTTTTCGACCGCATCCCTCTCGATAGGATTTCCGTCTCCATGACGATGAATGGCGCGGTGCTTCCCGTGCTCGCGTTCTTCATCATCGCCGCCGAGGAGCAGGGGGTGAAACCCGAGCAGCTCACGGGCACCATCCAGAATGACATCCTCAAGGAGTATATGGTGCGCAACACTTATATCTACCCGCCCGAGCCCTCGATGCGCATCATTGCGGATATCTTCAGCTACACGTCGAAATTCATGCCGAAGTTCAATTCGATCTCGATCTCCGGCTACCACATGCAGGAGGCTGGGGCGACCGCCGACTTGGAGATGGCTTACACTCTGGCGGACGGTGTGGAATACGTCCGCACGGGGCTCAAGGCCGGCATTGATATTGACGCTTTCGCGCCGCGTCTTTCGTTCTTCTGGGCGCAGGGCAAGAACTTGTTCATGGAGATTGCCAAGATGCGCGCCGCGCGCGTTCTCTGGGCCAAGCTCATCAAGCAGTTCAACCCGAAAAATCCGAAATCGATGGCACTGCGGACCCATTCGCAGACCTCAGGCTGGAGCCTCACCGAGCAGGATCCGTATAACAATGTAACACGCACCTGCATCGAGGCCATGGCTGCGGCATTCGGTCACACACAATCATTGCACACGAACTCGCTCGACGAGGCAATTGCGCTTCCCACCGATTTCTCGGCGCGCATTGCACGTAACACGCAGCTTTATTTGCAGGAGGAAACAGGCATCTGCCGCGTGGTCGATCCATGGGGCGGTTCCTACTACGTGGAGGCGCTCACCGAGTCGCTCATGCAAAAGGCGTGGGCCCACATCCAGGAAGTCGAGCACCTCGGGGGCATGACGAAGGCTATCAACGAAGGCCTTCCAAAGATGCGCATCGAGGAAGCTTCCGCTCGCCGCCAGGCGCAGATTGATTCCGGGCGCGAGGTCATAGTTGGAATGAACAAATACCGCCTTCAGAAAGAGGATCCGATCGACACCCTCGAAGTGGACAACAGCACCGTTCGCGATGCGCAGATCGAGCAACTCAAAAAGATCAAGGCCGGGCGCGACAATGGTGCAGTGCAGCAGCACCTCGCCGCACTTGCACAAGCCGCGAAGACTGGCGAAGGCAACCTCCTCGCCATCGCGGTGGATGCCGCCCGCGTCCGTGCCACGCTCGGCGAGATTTCCGACGCGCTTGAAAGCGCATGGGGACGCCACAAGGCGCAGATCCGGTCGATTACAGGTGTTTACGGCGGGGAATTCGGCGAAGCGAATGAGGTATCCCGGGTGCGCAAGCTCACGGATGAATTCGCCGCCCGCGAAGGCCGCCGGCCCCGCATCCTCATCGCCAAGATGGGGCAGGATGGACACGACCGCGGTGCAAAAGTGGTCGCCACCGCCTACGCTGATTTAGGTTTCGACGTGGATATCGGCCCGCTGTTTCAGACACCGGAGGAAACCGCGAAGCAAGCTATCGAAAATGACGTCCATGTGGTCGGGGTCAGCTCGCTTGCAGCGGGACACAAAACCCTCGTTCCACAGCTCATCGAAGCTCTCAAATCACTTGGCCGCGAGGACATTATGGTCATTGTCGGCGGAGTCATCCCGGCGAAGGATTACGACTTCCTGTACTCCACGGGTGTCGCGGCGATTTTTGGCCCCGGTACTGTGATTCCCGATGCCGCGGAGAAAATTCTGAATGCGTTGAACAAACGCTTGAGCCCCGAATATGCATGACAAATGCACCAAGCCATCCATCGCGATTGCTCCAGGCAGCGGACTATGTGTCCGGCGTGCTGGAAGGCAACCGTTCGACGCTGGCCAGGGCGATCACGCTCGTGGAGAGCAATGCCGCGAGGCATGCCGCGCTGGCGGAGGAAGTCGTGCAGAGGATTCTTCCGTATGCGGGGGGATCCATTCGCGTGGGGATTACCGGAGTTCCGGGAGTGGGGAAGAGCACCTTTATCGAATCCCTCGGGTGTCTGCTCTGCAAGCGCGGCAAACGCGTGGCGGTGCTGGCGGTGGATCCGAGCAGCTCTCTCAGCCACGGCTCGATCCTTGGCGACAAGACCCGCATGGAAAAACTCTCGCGGGAACCGGCTTGTTTCATCCGTCCATCCCCCGCGGGCGGAACGCTGGGCGGCGTGGCGCGCAAGAGCCGGGAAACGATTCTGCTCTGCGAGGCGGCGGGCTTCGATGTGGTGCTCGTGGAGACAGTCGGCGTGGGGCAGAGCGAAACAACAGTGCGTTCCATGGTCGATTTCTTTCTGGTGCTCATGCTCGCGGGTGCGGGCGACGAATTGCAGGGCATCAAGAAGGGGATCATCGAACTGGCGGACGCATTGCTCATCACGAAGGCGGACGGCGACAACAAGCTTCACGCGGAATCCGCGCGTATCGAATTTTCACGGGTGCTGCATTATCTTACCCCCCCGACTCCCGGCTGGCATCCGCAGGTGATGACCTGCTCCAGCAACGAGAACAGCGGGATCGCCGGGGCCTGGAACCTCGTGGAGCAGTTTCACGACGCCACTATGAAGTCCGGTTTCTTCGGGGAACACCGCCGTGCGCAGACTCTCGACTGGATACGCGAGATGCTCGAACAGGAACTCTGGCAGAGCTTTGCCCGCAACCCTGCCACCACCACCCATTGGCCGCGCGTCGAGCACGAAGTCACCGAAGGCCGTCTCTCGGCCACTGCGGCAGTGAAACAACTCCTCAACCTTTACACCAACAACCATGATCCAAAAAATTGACCATCTCGGCATCGCCGTCCGCTCTCTGGACGAGTCGGTGAAATATTACGAAGAAGCACTTGGCTTGAAATGCGAGCATCGGGAGGAAGTGGCGTCGCAAAAAGTGCGCACCGCGTTTTTCACGGTTGGCAGCACTCATATCGAACTGCTCGAACCCACCTCTGAGGACAGCCCGATCGCAAAATTCCTCGCGAAGAACGGCGAAGGCATCCACCACGTGGCATTCGGCACGGACGACATCGCCGCGCAACTGGCCGGTGCAAAATCGGCAGGCGTGCAATTGATCCACGAAACACCGATCGACGGCGCCGGCGGCAAGCTGGTGGCCTTCCTTCATCCCAAATCCACCCACGGTGTGCTTACCGAATTCTGCAGCCCGAAGGAGAAATAATTATGGCAATCGCAAAACATCTGCTTGAAGAATTGAAACGCCGCCGCGAGTTGATCGCGGTCGGAGGTGGCGCGGACAAAATCGAGGAACGCCACAAGAAGGGCCAGATGAGTGCCCGCGAGCGTCTCACCAATCTTTTCGAGCCAGAGTCATTCCTGGAATTCGGCATGCACGCGAAACACAGTGGCATCCTCTTCGGGTTGAAGGACAAGGTGCTGCCTGCGGATGGTGTTGTCACGGGCACGGGCAGCGTGAATGGACGTCCGGTCGCGGCCTACAGCCAGGACTTTACTGTTGCCGGCGGATCGCTGGGCAACATCCATGCGAAAAAAATCTGCGATACCATGGAATATGCGGTGCATTCGGGCATGCCCGTGGTCGGATTCAATGACTCGGGTGGAGCGCGCATCCAGGAGGGGGTCGAGTCGCTCTCGGGCTACGGGAAGGTGTTTTTCAAAAACGTCTATTGTTCCGGCGTGGTGCCGCAGATCGCGGTCATCGCCGGCCCTTGTGCCGGTGGGGCGGCATATTCGCCCGCACTCACGGATTTCATCATCATGGTGAACAAGCAGGCAAACATGTTCATCTGCGGTCCCGAGGTCATCAAGGCCGCGACCGGCGAATCCACCACCATGGATGAGGTGGGCAGCGCCACGGCGCACGCGACCGTGAGCGGCAACATCCACTTCATCGCGAACGATGACGCCCACGCCGTCGCGCTGGTGAAAAAACTTCTGTCCTTCCTGCCTTCGAACAACATCATGGATCCTCCTCATGCGTTGAACACCCCGCTCGTTTACAAACCCGATCCGGGCATGAACAAGCTGGTGCCCGAGGATGGCAAGGAGGCAATCGACGTGCAGCTCGTGATTAAGCGGCTGGTCGATGACGGGGATTTCTTCGAGGTCCAGATGAACTGGGCGAAAAACATTGTTGTTGGCTTCGCCCGCATCCAGGGCGTGGTTGTTGGCATCGTGGCGAACCAGCCGCTGGTGAAGGCCGGCACGCTGGACATTGATTCCTCGGACAAAGGCGCGCGCTTCATACGTTTCTGCAATATATTCAACATCCCGATTGTTACCCTAGTGGATACCGGCGGGTTTTTCCCCGGCAAGGCGCAGGAACGGGGCGGCATCATCCGCCACGGCGCAAAAATGCTCTTCGCCTACGCGGCGGCTACGGTGCCGAAGATCACCGTCATTATGCGCAAGGCCTATGGCGGCGCATACCTCGCCATGTGCAGCCGCGAACTTGGCGCGGACATGGTCTTTGCATGGCCGACCGCCGAGATCGCCGTCATGGGCGCGGAAGGTGCGGTTAAGATCCTGTATCGCAACGAAATCAAGAAAGCCGAGGATCCGAAGGCCCGCGAAGCGGAACTCATCAAGGAGTATCGTGAAAATTTTGCCTCGCCTTACCAGGCAGCCGGCATGTCGATGATCACCGATGTAATCGAGCCCGCGCAGACACGCGCCGTGGTCGGTGCCGCATTGCGTAGCTCGCTCTCGAAACGCGAGGCGCGCCCGCCGAAAAAGCACGGTAATATTCCGCTGTGATTTGAACGAATGTCATGCCACACTCAACATCAGGTATAACTCCGGAGGATATCTAAATGGCCACCGTTGAAAACAATTCCGTTCCGTCCGGGCTTGCGCCGGAAATCATTGCGGCAATTGCAGCCGCCATCGATGCCGTCATCGACACACCATTCCGAATTACCACAATCTCCGAACGTCGCGCCGACGGCACCCTGGTAAGCCTCTGGTCCATCGAGGGCCGCCGCGCGATTTTTTCCTCACACAATTTACGTTAATCCCATGAAACAATTACGTGTTACCGTCCAGGGCAAAGTTTACGAAGTCACCGTTGAAACAATCAGCGGAGGCGATCAGGCTTCGGCGGCAGAATCTCCGCTCTCGGTCGCGCCGGCATCCGCTTCGCCCTCGGCTGCCTCGTCCGCTCCAGTTGCCGCTGCGGGAACCGGTGGCCCCGGCGAGGTGTTAAGTCCTCTATCCGGCAAAGTGGTGGCCGTGCAGGTGACAAAGGGTCAGGCTGTGAAACAGGGTGACCAGGTGGTCATCCTCGAGGCGATGAAAATGAACACCTACATCTACGCGCCGCAGGACGGCACCGTGGAGGAAATCCTCGCCAGCGTTGGTGACGCGGTGGCGGAAGGCCAGGTGGTTCTTCGCATCACGCAGGGATAACGCCGCCCGGCTTCACGCCGGTTTTTCAGGTGCGGTCCGGATTGTAAAACATTGTTGTTTTTCTTGCCCGTGGAATCTCCTGGCGTCGCGGCTGGTTTGTGGATTTTCCCCGCTTCAGGAGCTGCTCGGTAAAATGCGTGAATCTGCGCCCCGCTGGACACAGCAACCAATAGTCGGATTTTGACAATAGCGTATAAGACAGCGCGGCGAAAGCGGAGCAGGATGGGGCAGTTATAAAACCCGCCATGCAAACGCGCATTTGTAAAAAAGGAAAGTTCGAGGAAAAGGATCTGAAATCCATCCAGGAGGCGATTCGTGCCGCCGGTCTTGACCCGGCAGCCGTGATCATCGAATCCGACTGGCACTTTGTGAACATCAACAAGGTCGTCGAAATCCAGCCCGTCCTGTTTGACTGCCGTGGATTGCTTGATACGCCTTCCTGGATTGTCCGTCGCCGCGACGACTCTGTGGCCGGGGAGCCATGTTCCTGCGGTGTGATGACGCGCGGGGGAGAGATCGGCACTTACATCGATCTGCAGGAAGCAATCGCTGCCGCAATCGCCGAGCTGGTGCGTCTCAAGGTGCTTGCGCAGTTACATCACGCTCCGGAGACGGCGTCTTCGGAAAAGACGCCGGCAACAACCGGTGCGATTCATTACCCCAACGATTTTATCAGACATTCACTTCACCGCTAACACGACGATAACAAAATGAAAACAAACCATCCACACCGTAACTACCTCTTGCGCATTCTTGCCATATTTATGTCTATGATCGCGCTCCCATTCGCTGCTTCTGCCAGCGAGGCGGACCTCGCACTTCCCACGGATCGCCTGAAAGTCTTCAATTTTCCGGGCTTCTCCCTGTCGGGCGATGCAATTCTCTGGATCGGCATCGTGGTATGTTTCGGCGGTCTTCTATTCGGTCTCATCGAATACTTCATCCTCAAGAGACTGCCAGCCCACAAGAGCATGCTTGATGTTTCAAAGTTGATCTACGGAACCTGCCGGACCTATCTGCTTCAGCAGGGGCGGTTGCTTCTGCTGCTGGAGATACTGATTGCTGGCACGATGATTTATTATTTCGGTTTCCTGAAAAAACTTCCGGCTCCGACCGTTGCGCTGATCCTGGCGTGGTCGCTGGTTGGTATCGGCGGGTCGTTTATCGTGGCGTGGTTCGGTATGTTGATCAATAATATCGCGAACAGCCGCATGGCCTTCGCGGCGCTTCGCGGAAGGGCGCTGGACGTGTCGGAAATTCCCACACGCTCGGGAATGAGCATCGGCGTCATGTTGATCAGCATCGAGTTGCTCGTGATGTTGACGGTATTGAAATTCGTGCCTCCGGCCCTTGCCGGATATTGTTTCATAGGATTCGCGATCGGTGAGTCACTCGGCGCGAGTGTGCTTCGGATCTGCGGCGGTATATTTACCAAGATCGCCGATATCGGCAGCGATATGATGAAGATCGTATTTGGCATCAAGGAGGACGATGCAAGAAATCCCGGTGTTATCGCCGATTGTGCCGGCGACAACGCCGGTGACAGCGTGGGGCCTACAGCGGATGGATTTGAGACTTACGGCGTGACAGGCGTGGCGCTGATCACATTTATCCTGCTCGCGGTAAAACCCGACTACCAATGGACGTTCATCGTCTGGATTTTTGCCATGCGCATTGTAATGATTCCGGCGTCAATCCTGGCATGGAAGATCAATGGCTATGTAACTCGTGGCGTATATGCGAAGCACGAGAAGTTCAACTTCGAGCATCCGCTCACTACTTTGATCTGGCTTACATCAGTATTATGCCTGGCGGTGAGTTTTGTTGTGAGCTACTACATGCTGGCCGCGGAGTTCCCAACCCTCTGGTGGAAGCTCTCCACGATCATTAGCTGCGGCACACTGGCAGCGGCGATCATTCCGGAGTTGACACGTCTTTTCACGAGCACCAAGAGCTCGCATTGTTACGAAGTTGTGAATGCCACGACGGAAGGTGGCGCCGGACTTACAATTCTCTCGGGTCTGGTGGCCGGTAATTTCTCCTGCTTCTGGATGGGGCTTACAATCACGGGGCTGATGCTCGTGGCATATATCACAAGCTTGACCACGCTTGTCGATTACATGGCTTATCCGGCGGTGTTCGCCTTCGGCCTTGTCGCATTCGGAATGCTTGGCATGGGGCCAGTAACGATAGCGGTGGACAGTTACGGGCCTGTGGCGGACAATGCCCAATCCGTCTTTGAGTTGTCGATGATCGAGCAGGAGCCAAACATCGCGAACCAGGTGAAGCGTCTTTTCGGGTTCATCCCCGATTTTGAAAAAGGCAAACTCATGCTGGAGGATAACGATGGCGCCGGAAATACCTTCAAGGCTACTGCAAAGCCGATGCTGATCGGAACCGCCGTGGTAGGCGCAACGACCATGATTTTTTCGTTGATCCTGATGTTGAAGCAGCATTTCGGCTGGGCCAACCTGGAAGCACTCAGTATTGTGGATTCCCGAATCATCCTGGGAATGCTGATGGGTGGATCGGTGATCTACTGGTTCTGCGGCGCATCGCGCCAGGCCGTTACCACGGGCGCGTATCGCGCGGTGGACTACATCAAGCAGAACATCAAACTCAGCAGCACGGAAAAAGCCTCGGCCGAGGATAGCAATGAGGTCGTGCGTATCTGCACGAAGTACGCCCAATACGGGATGCTGAACATCTTCGTGGTGGTGTTTTCGCTGGCGCTCTCATTCGCCTGCTTCGACGCTGTGTTCTTCGTCGGGTATCTCGTCTCGATCGCCATGTTCGGGTTGTTCATGGCTATCAATATGGCGAATGCGGGCGGTTGCTGGGACAATGCCAAGAAGATTGTGGAAGTGGACCTTCGCAAGAAGGGGACGGAGTTGCATGCCGCGACTGTCATAGGCGATATTGTAGGTGATCCTTTCAAGGATACATCCTCGGTGGCATTGAATCCGATTATCAAATTCACCACGCTGTTCGGAATACTGGCGGTAGAGATCGCTGTAAACACCCCCAGGCACATTGCGCTGGGTGTCGCTGTATTCTTCCTGATTGTCGGCCTGATCTTTGTGTATCGCTCATTCTACCACATGAGGATTTCGTTGCTACACCCATCCGATCATATCATTGCTTCGGAAAAGAAGACGAATGATGCAAAAGTGGCTGCCGCACTGATTGAGGATGCAGCTTAACTCTGCTGGCAGTGGCTATTAACGCCGGGTCAACGGCAATTTCAGCAAAGTATTTCGCAACGGTCGGCGAGCGCAATCGGTGGTGAACAGTAAGCATTAATATATGAGCAAGATTGTTCCGGACACCAATGGGGAAGTAGCAAACAGGGCTGCCCACCCGGGGGGGGCTTTCAGGGCCAGGGCAATGCCCGCATCGCGGAGGGAATTTTTTAACCAGCGGTTCGTTTATTGCGTGATTTCGCAACGGGCGGGCGGAATGTCGATCGGGATCAATATGAATCCCGACCAGCGATGTAATTTTGACTGTCTGTATTGCGAGGTTGACCGGTCACATAAGCGCCGGCTGCCGGCGACAGTCGATCTCGACGTGATGATCGACGAATTGCAGGAAACACTCACGCTCGTGAACTCCCGTTCGCCGCGCCGACTCGGCTGCGAAGGTGTGCCCGAGGAATTGCTTGAGTTGAAGGAAGTGGCGCTCAGCGGAGACGGCGAGCCCACTCTCTGTCCCGCATTCTCAAAGGTACTCGAGCCGGTTGTACAATTGCGGAAACTGGATCTGTTTCCATTTTTTAAAATCGTTCTCATTACCAATGGTAGCGGCCTTCATCTGCCTGATGTAAAGGCTGGGCTGGGCCTCCTTTCCTTCAGGGATGAGGTCTGGGCAAAACTTGATGTCGGCACCCAGGGGTACATGGATCTTGTCAATCGCTCCGAAGTCTCGCTGGATTTTATTCTTAATAATATTCTCAATCTCGCGAAGCAGCGTCCGGTCATCATCCAGAGCCTGTTCGCTGAGATTCATGGGGAACAACCATCCAGTGGGGAAATCGAGGCGTATGCCCAACGGTTGCTTCACATGAAAAAATCCGGCGCAAATATCCCGCTGGTACAGATCTATTCCGCGCACAGACCTGCAATGAACAGCGGGGTCGCACATCTGCCACTGCGATCGCTCTCCAAAATCTCCAGGCGCGTGAGCGAAGTAACAGGTTTAAAAACAGAGATTTTTTAATTATATCCTGCAAAAACTTTTCAGAGCAGTGAAAACTCAATTTCATTCAGCCCTGTTGCGGAGTTGTATTATGCCGTTGGCAGGTTCAAGTAAGGCTTGCCCGTGTGCGCTTGTTCGTTGATAATACATGCACATGGGTTCCAATCGCGCGAAGATTTTGACGGAACGGGTTTTGAGTTCCAAGCTTTTCAAGGACTATGAACGCGCGTTCAGTGAGACCACCCGGTTGCCATTGAGTTTTCGCGCTGTGGAATCATTGCAACTGGCGCAGCGTGGCAAGAAGCACGAAAATCCATTCTGCGCCCTGCTGGCGCAGTCGAACAGAAGCTGCGGAATATGCCTGGAAAACCAGCAAAAAATCTCCAAGGCGGATTTGAAAACACAGAACACCGTCTGTTTTGCGGGACTTACGGATTCCGCAGTGCCGGTGCAGATCGGTGACAAAGTGCTGGGATTTTTACAAACGGGACAGGTGGCATTGAAAAAGCCCAGCTCGCAGCAATTCAAAAAAATCACCAAACAACTTCTGGAATGGGGGGTGAATACCGACCTGCACAAGCTCGATGATGCTTACTTCCATACTCAGGTGCTCACACCTAAGGCTTATCAGTCAATGGTGCGGCTTCTGGAGGTTTTTTCACAGCACCTGTCGCTTGCCATCGACCAGATCGTGGTGCAGCAGGAAAATGAAGAGCCGCCCCTTATCAAAAAAGCGAAGCAATTCATCGAGGACCGCCAGACCGATGACATATCGACCCGGGATGTGGCAAAAGTAGTCAATGTAAGCACTTTCTATTTTTGCAAATTGTTCAAGAAAGCGACCGGCCTGACTTTTACGGAGTATCTTTCCCAAGTCCGCATCTCGAAAGCGAAAAACCTTCTTCTGAATCCTAACTTGCGCATCTCGGAGATAGCCTATGACATTGGCTACCAGTCGCTTACCCATTTCAACCGCACATTCCACCGGATCGTGGGGCAATCACCCACGGCTTATCGCAAGGCGGTTTCCAAAGGTTCAATCTAGTAGTTATGCCTGTCAGGCTGGCTTGTAAACTGGTTCGTATATCAGAGCCTTGATGTGCGACAATAAGTCGTTTGGCTTCTTGTTATCGGTCAATCCCCGGTTGAAAACGATGTCTGCTGTTGCCAATGCGATCGCGGTGGAGACCTCGCGGATCCTGGTTAGTGGCGGATAAATCCTGCCTGCCTCCAGGTCGGCCGGCGACACTTCCCGTGCCAGGGTCCGGGCTGCGGCGAGAAACATTTCATTGGTGACCAGCTTGCTCTTGCTCGCTACGATCCCCAGGCCGACACCCGGGAAAATGTAAGCATTGTTTCCCTGGCCCGGTATGAATTTCTTTCCTCCGCTGATAACCGGCGCAAACGGGCTTCCGCTCGCGAATATGGCCCGCCCGTCCGTGAACGTGTAAGCTTCCTCCGCCGTGCACTCCGCTTTCGATGTGGGATTGGACAAGGCAAAGATGATGGGGTGGCCATTGATCTCCGCCATCCGTTTCAACATGGTCCCCGTAAATGTATCAGCCTTTCCCGACACGCCGATAAGCGCGGTGGGTTTTAGAGCATCGATCACTGCCAGCGGGTCCGTCATCTTTTCGCAATGCTGGGCGTAGGGAAGTTTATGTTCTGCAAGGCCGGTGCGGCTCTTTACCACCAGGCCCTGCGAATCCACAAACCAGCAGCATGCCCGGGCCTTGGCTTCACTCAGGCCTTCGTCCACCATGGCATCCACAACGAGGTCTGCAATGCCGGTTCCGGCTTCCCCTGCGCCAAAAAACAGAATCTTTTGATCCTTCAATTCCTTCTTCGTGATGCGGAGAGCCGAATAAAGGCCGGCAAGCGCCACAGCAGCCGTCCCCTGGATATCGTCGTTGAAAGTGCAAATCCGCTCCCTGTAGCTTTTCAGCAGGCGGAAAGCATTCTGGTTTGCGAAATCCTCGAATTGGATCAATATATCGGGAAAATGCCGGCGGGCGGCTGTGATGAATTCATCGATCAGTTCATCGTAGGCTTCGCCCCGGATTCTTCGTTGCTGCAGGCCTATGTAAAGCGGATCCTGTAGCAATTCCTCGTTCTCGGTCCCCGTGTCGATTGTGACCGGCAGACAGGCGGAGGGGTGGATGCCCGCGCATGCGATGTAGAGGGAAAGTTTTCCCACGGGAATCCCCATCCCGTTCACTCCGAGATCCCCGAGGCCGAGAATGCGTTCGCCATCGGTGACCACGATCACCCTCGCATCCTTGTGCGGCCAGTTTTCCAGGATGCCGTCGATTCTTCCCTTGTCTTTTGCGGAAATAAAAAGGCCCCGGGGGCGCCTGAAAATATGCCCGTAACTCTGGCAGGCACGGCCCACCGTGGGTGTGTAGATGATCGGCATGATCTCTTCCAGATGATCCAGAACCACGCGGTAGAACAGTGTTTCATTGCGGTCCTGGAGGGCGATCAGGAAAATGTACTTTTCCAGGTCGGACGTTTTTTGGCGCAGATTCTCCAGCACCCGCGCGACCTGGTCTTCCTGGGTGTGGACACGCGGCGGCAAAAGGCCGCGCAGCCCGAGGAGATCCCTTTCGGAATCGGTGAATGCCGTGCCTTTGTTGGAGACGGGGTTGAAAAGCAGGTCGATTCCCGTCGCATTTTTTTTGGCTGTGACATCCATAATAGTGTTTTGACTACGTACAAAATAAGGGATTTCCAATGCATGGCTTGCCGGTAAATGGCAATTGCTTTGCCGGGATTGCCTTCCCGGGGAAATGTCGGGAGTTTCGCGTCAGGATGTGCGATTCAGCGGTCTTTTTGTGCGAAAGGCTGGAGGTTGCTTTTCCTCGACGTGTGTTGCTTTGTGAGCGTTTCTTTCCCGTTGATGCTGAGGTAAACAATTGCGATCGAGACGAGCGAACTGACTGGCATGAGGATCGCGGCGGCCAGGGGATTCATCCTGCCCGCCAGTGAAAGAAAGATGGCGCACGCATTGTAGGTGAGTGCGAATGCGATCACGCGGCGGGCGGTTTTCCTGCGGCGTTTGCCGGCTTCAAGCAGCTTGCGCACACCATTCAGGCCGCGGCCAAGGAAATAGAAATCGGATTTTTGCTCCAGCAATCCGCGGTCAATAGCTGGGGTGCCGGTGCACCAGCTTTCATTAAAGGCAAGGCTGTCATTCGCGCCGTCACCGATCATCAGCGTGTCTTTCCGGTCGAGCGAGAGCACGCGGTCCGCCTTTTCTTCAGGCGTCAGCTCGCTCTCGCATCGCGAGGCGGGGAGACACAGGTTCCGCGCCATTGCAGCCACCTTGTAAGCCCGGTCCCCGCTGAGGATATGAACACGGTAACCGGTTGCCTGCAATTGCATGACCTCCCAGGCCGCGTCCGTGCGTACCTCCTCATTGAAAGAAAAGCGCGCCAGTATTTTGTTATTGAGGCTGAATCCGCATTCGTGTTGCCCCGGATTGCCATTTTCAGCGAACCAGCCTTCGCGGCCAAGCCTCCACACGCCCTCGGCTGTTTTCAGTTCCAAGCCGTAGCCTGTGACCTCTTCCACTTCTCCTTCCGTGTCTGCCCGCACATCCTCTGCCATGAGACTCTCGCGCAGACACCCGCTCACGGGATGCAAATTGTCGCTCACCATGTGCAGCATCACCTGCTTCTGCTTTGTGGTGAGGCTTTGCATTGCGTCGGGCGTGCCCAGCGCCAGCGTTTCCAGCGTGAGTGTCCCTGTTTTGTCGAAAATGATTTTTCGCACACGCACAATGCGCGCCCAGAGGCTCTGCTCCCGCACGAATACGCCGCATTTGCGCAGCGCGGACACGGCCAGTTCATCCGCGAGCGGCAACGCCACCCCTGCCGCGCAGGGGCAGGAGACGACGAGAATCGAGATCATCACCTGGAACGCCTGAAGAATTTCACGGGTGGCCAGAAACCAGCCTGTAAACCCCGCCGCCGCTATCACGACGATTGCGATGATGTAGATCCGGATGAAACGCTCCAAACCGTGATCCCTGAAATGATCACGCGGGCTTGTTTCCAGCAATTTCGAGAGTATGGAGTCAGGCCAGCTTTCGACCGCCTCCAGTTGCACATCTTCCTGGCTCAGATTGATTGCACCGGATGGGATCATCTGGCCGATCTGAGCAATCCGCGCCTCGGCTTCTCCATTGATCCATTCGAGACCCAGGGTGGTACTATTCGAAAGAAGCTTCGAACGCACGGGTATCACATGGCCGCTCTCCACGGAATAGGAACTCCCGGATTTCAATTCATGGTCGGAATCCCTGACGAAAGTTTGCATCCCGAGCAGACGGTTCCGGTTTTTTTCGATGGCGGTCTGTTGCAGCCAGCGCCCCGTGAGCATGAGAAAAACGAAGATCGAGACGAAATCGAAATAAACGAAATCCATCTGCCCGGCGGCCCAGGCATAGACGGAGCCGGCATAGGCTGCGACAAGCCCGATCGAGATCGGGAGATCGATGTGCAGCACCCCCCTGCGCAAGCTGTGCCACGAGCGCGTGAAAAAATAACTCCCGCCTGCAATGAAACTGAGCGTGCTGAAAAGAAGTGCGAGCCGGTTGAAAATGGCGGCATATTCAAAGCTTTGCTTCATGCCAAGGTAACCCGGCAATGTGAAGAGCATCGTGTTCATGGCAAACGCGCTGCAAATCCCGATGCGCGTTACCAGCGTGCGGCTTTCCAGTTTGGGGCTTTTGCCCGCGGGAGAGACAAGATAGCCGAAGGACTGCAATTCCTGCGCGAAAGCCACTACATCCAGCAGGCCGGACTGCCAGCGAAGATGCAACCGGCCGACCCCGGAGTTGATGCGGATGGATATAGACCCCAATTGCTGGAGAAAGACCTTTTCTATCAACCATACGCAACCAATGCATGAGACACCTTGCAAATCGAGTTCTAGCGAGGCGACAGGCTCGGCAGTGTTTTCAGCATTTTTGACGAGTTCCTCCAGCCAGGAGTAATCACGTTTTTGAAAGACGAGGGATTTTACAGGCACTCCCGTGCTCTTCTGCAAATCGTAAAACTGGCCAAGTCCGTTTTTTACAATCAGCCCGTGTACAAACTGGCAGCCCGCACAGCAGAAGTCGGGACGATGTTTCACGGGCTGGAATGGCGTGCCGCAATGGATGCAAACTTTGGAGTCGGACGAGCTCATTGGCAAAACATGCACTGGATTTGGGACAGCCCGGCACCATGGTTTGCAGCCACCCGGAATGTCAGCAGGATGGCCGATGCCCAGGCAAGGCCTTTGCGTGAGCGTTGCAGGGCCAGTGGCGACAACCTCGCTGCCAGGCGGGAATACTGCGATTGCAACATCCAGTAGAGCGGCAGCGTGCCGGCGGCAAAAAGAGCCATCAATTTTGCGCCGCCGGCGAACGATCCGGAAAACAGCGCAACCCCGAATACGAGATAAAGCGGTGCGCAGGGAAGAAACGGCGTGGCGAGACCGAGCAGTGCAGCGAGTTTCGTCTTGTTGATGCTGCCGAACTTCAGCCTCAATAGCAATCGCTGGAAAACCGCAGGCATCGGGATTCTTTTCTCAAGTCCCAGGCCGATGGCTACAAACAGGGCGATGAGCACCCATGGTAAAAATCGGGACGGGCTGCCCGTGAAAATCGCCGTCGCGGATCTGCCAAGTGCGCCAAGGATGCCGCCGATTACCATGTACGATGCCGCGCGACCGGCATGATATGCGCAGATCGCGGTCGGGGAATCTTTTTGCGGCAGCATCGCGCATGTCAGCGGCCCGCACATTGCCGAGCAATGCACGCTGGTCACCACGCCCGCCGTGAAAATCGCAAGCGGCGTTGTGAGCGCGCTAGCGTCCATGCGGTTGCTCCAGTGGAACCGGCGCAGGTTCGTGTTTGACGGCGATCACAATCGTTGCCACCAACGCGCCGAGCGTGAGAAGAAATCCCAGCAAGAGCCATATCCAGGGGCGGTCTGAGAGAAATTTTTTCATGGCCCAAGGAACGGAATCGCCTTTTCGATCGAAACATTGCCGTCCGCTGCCGTGATCAAAACACGCACCGAAAATGAGCCGTGATATTCCGATTGCGGAACCACCACGATCAGCGGACGCATCTGTTCACTGAGTGCCATCACAGGGATCGGTTCCTCCATGCCCGTTATTTTCGACCCCGGAGGTAGATCGAGCACCTTAATCTGGAAAACCTCGATCTTGTTTCGCTTGTTGATGATCCGCATGAGGAACTGGTTGCGGATCGTTCCTTCTTCCAGGTAGTAGGGCGAGCCGGTCATTCGCAACAGGCTCACGGTAACCGGCCTGAAAGTGGAAAGTGCGCCTGCCATCACCACCGTGCCTGCAAGCATGAGCAGGGTGTAAAGCAGGATGCGCGGGCGGAGGATGCGTTTTTTCCTGCCGGAAAGTCCCTTCACTGAATCATACCGGACAAGCCCCCGCTTGCGGTTGAGTTTCGTCATTACCTCGTCGCACGCGTCGATGCACGAGGAGCACGCGATGCACTCCATTTGCAACCCCTGCCGGATGTCGATCCCGGTGGGGCACACCTGCACGCAGCGCCTGCAATCCACACAATCGCCCGCACCGGCCGTGTTCGCTTTTCCGCGGGGTTCGCCGCGCTTGCTGTCGTAACCGATCACGATCGAGTCGTCGTCGATCAGCGCCGATTGAAGTCGTCCGTAAGGACACATGACAATGCAGAACTGCTCGCGGAACCAGGTGAAATCAAACCAGAGCGCCCCGGCCGTGAGGAACACGAAAAGAAACGCGCTCCAGTGTTGCAGGGGCGAATGGCTCGCCATGGAATAGAGTCCCGGCAGCGAAACGAAATAAGAAAGAAAGACATGCGCCAGGGCAACGGCGAAAAGTGCGAACAGGAAATTTTTCAGGCCGCGCTTGATGACCTTTTCGGGTGTCCACGGCGAGGCATCCAGTCTTTGCCGGACAACTGCGTCACCCTCGATCCAGCGCTCCACGCGTCGCACAAAGTCGAGAAATACTGTTTGCGGGCATGCCCAGCCGCACCAGACCCGCCCCAGAATCGCCGTGATGTAAAACATCGCAAACCCCGCGCCCGTGATCAGGAAGAAGCCAAGCCAGAAATCCTGGGGAGCGAGCGTCAACCCGAATAAATGAAGCTGCCGGTGTTCAAGATCGAGGAACACCGCTGGATTGCCATTGATTCGGATCCATGGAAGCCCCACGTAAACCGCCATGAGCAGTATTTCCGCGATGTTCCTTAAGGTCGTGAATCGTCCATGAACGTCCGCAGGGTGAATAAACCGCCGTGATCCGTCTTCTTTGATCGTGGTTACAGTATCAAGCGTGGGGCGGATCAGGGACATGCCTATTTTTTCCCGGTGGTGGAAATGACGATTTTCTCACTGGGAGAGTGGTAACTCATGACATAAGCGGCAACCTCGGAAATCTTCGCCTTGCCCAGTATGGGGCCCCACGTTGGCATGCCCTTCGTGGGAACGCCGGTGGTGATCGTGTTGACGACCTCATGGGGCATGCCGCCGTGCAACCAGATGTTCACCTTCAGGTTCGGCCCGATATTGCCGCTGAGATCCTGCTTGTGGCAGGAGGCGCATGTGGTGTCGAAGGTGTTGCGTCCCGCGTTTACCACCTGGGGATCGCGGCTCATTGTCCAGAGTTGGTCATCAGTCAGTACAGCGGTCGAGCTCTTGGCCGCATTAACGATGATCTGGGCCATTTCCTTCGTCACGCGCTCACCGCTCGATGTTGGTTTGGGCCACACGTGCCACATCCAGTATCCGAGCGAAAACAGCATCGTGCCGTAGAGCGTCATGAGCCACCAGTTCGGCAGGCGCTTGTCGTATTCCTGGATACCATCGTAAACGTGATCCCGAAGCCGGTCCTCGGAGCGGGAGTTCTTATTTGCCATGTGCATAGGTGTCTTTTACCTCCTCGTTTTCCAGGGGCAGGGAGGCGGCGTGGTCCACCTTCTTCCTTGGCATGAAAATCGTTCGCAGAAGCATCAACAGGAAAATAACCAGGAATAGCTCAAACCCGATCGTGCGGAGGATGGAATGCCATTCTTCAAGTTGTAAGCGGTGAAACATGTTTGGGTATGGTTGATGGTTGTAAGTTCAGGGTTAAGGCAGGGATTCTGTGGATTGGCTTTGTTGCGCCGTTTTCGCATTTTTATCCGGCTTGCCCAGTTTTTGGAGGTAAGCGATGAGGGCGACGATTTCCCTGTCTGGCTCGATCCTCGCGCCGGATTGCACCAGGTCATCCGACACGATCTTCGCCTGTTCATAAGTCGATTTCAGGATCGCGTTGGAATCCATCAGTGGATACGGCACGCCGAGCATGCGCTGCACCTTCAGTTTGCTGGTGAGCGCATCCACATCGGTAGTCTGGGTGTACAGCCAGGGGTAATTCGGCATCACCGAGCCGATGGATACCGAACGCGGATTTTCCATGTGCTTGAAATGCCATACGTTCGGATACTTTCCTCCCAACCGGGCGAGATCCGGCCCGGTGCGCTTCGATCCCCATTGGAACGGATGATCGTAAATCGATTCGCCGAGCCGCGAGTAATCGCCATACCGGATCACATCCGGCACGAGCGTGCGGATCATCTGCGAATGGCAAAGGTAGCACCCCTCGCGCACATAGATGTCACGTCCAGCCAGCTCGAGCGGTGTGTAGGGAATCTGCTTCCATCCCTCGATGTTCGCGGACTTGTTGATAATGACCGTCGGGATAATCTCCACCACGCCGCCGACAAGCACCGCCGCGACAGTCAGGATCGTGAACGGCATCGAGTTATAAAGCAGTTGCTCGTACCATTCGCTCCATTTCCTGCCGCTCATCTCGACATGAATGATCGCGCTCACAGTCGTGACCGCCGCGCCAATCAAACCGGTGAATGCAATGTAATCATTGCCGAATCCCCAGAGCGACAGGAACAGCATGACAAGGAAGGAATAAATCACCGGGGGATTGAAAAACGTCCTGGCGAAGGTGAACGCGGCGACCGGGTGCGCCTCCTCGACAAACACCTCGACCACGCCATTCACCGGGCTGCCACTCCGGATCGTTTTCCAGATGTTATAGGTGAGCATCACAAACCCCGCAAGGTAGAGCAGCCCGCCTGTTGCACGCATGTGCATCATTGCCTTGGTGGCCGTCACGGCATCGAGGAAATTCGGGTAGGCCAGCACTGTGCCGCCCTCGGTAGTCGCACCGAGCATCAGCCCCTGGGTGATTCCCGACACCCACATTGAGGCGATGTAGAGGAGGATACCGACCAGGCCGATCCAAAAATGCATATTGGCCATGGATTTCGAGTAGAGTTTCGTGTTCCAGAGCCGGGGCGCGAGGTAGTAGAACATGCCTGCAGCCATGAACCCGTTCCAGCCCAGTGTGCCGCTGTGCACGTGGCCGATGATCCAGTCTGTATAATGCGCCAGCGCGTTTACGGACTTGATCGCCAGCAGCGGCCCCTCAAATGTGGCCATGCCGTAGAATGTCACTGCCGCTGCAAAAAACTTCAGCACGGGATCTTCGCGCAACTTGTGCCATGCGCCGCGGAGTGTCAGCAGGCCGTTCAGCATTCCGCCCCAGGAAGGGGCCCAGAGCATGAGGCTGAATACCATGCCCAGCGATTGCAGCCAGTCCGGCAAAGCCGTGTTGAGCAGATGGTGCGGCCCCGCCCAGATGTAGAGGAACACCAGTGACCAGAAGTGGATGATCGACAGCCGGTAGCTGTAAACCGGCCGTTCCGCAGCCTTCGGCATGAAGTAATACATGATGCCGAGGATCGGAGTCGTAAGAAAGAAGGCGACCGCGTTGTGCCCGTACCACCATTGCACCAGGGCATCCTGCACGCCGCCGAAGACCGGATATGAATGCACCCAGCTAGTCGGGATCTGCAGGTGGTTCGTGATGTAAAGGACGGCGACCGTGACGATCGTGGCGATGTAAAACCAGATCGCGACGTAGAGCGATTTTTCATTCCGGCGCGCGAGCGTCCAGAAGAAGTTGACCGCAAACACCACCCAGATCACCACGACGGCGATATTGATGGGCCAGATCAGTTCCGCGTACTCTTTGCCGCGTGTCAGCCCCAGCGGAAGCGTGATCGCCGCCGCCACGATGATCGCCTGCCAGCCCCAGAAGTGGACCTGCGCAAGAAAATCCGATGGTAGCCGGGCCTTCACCAGCCTTTGTGTCGAGTAATAGATGCCGCAGAACATCATGTTGCCGACAAAGGCAAAGATCGCCGCATTCGTGTGCAGGGGACGCAACCGCCCGAACGTGAGCCACGGAGTGTTGAAATTCATCTGCCAGAATGCGAGCTGCGTCGCTATAACGACACCGGCAAGCATCCCCACGACACCCCACAGGATGCCGGCAATCAGGAACTGCCGGACTATGGTGTCGTTGTATTCAATGGTGGTTTTGGTGCTGTTCATGAAATGTTATTGAATGGGGGTTCTGAGGAATGCTTCGCAGCGGGGGCTTTGTCTTCCTGGAGTGGAAGCAGCGCATCGCGCTCACTGCTCGCGCCACGTGGATCCGTGGAGACGTGCAGGAACATCAGGATGAAGAAAAAGACTAGGTCCAGCCCGATGAAGACCGTGAGGACGATCACGTTCATTGGCAACCCCTCCCGGTCGCTGTGGAATCGGTGGATGCTATGGTTCTGGATATAGTGCGATGTGGCATGTCCTTGCGCTCTTTCTGGATGGCGCTGAACCCTGACACACGGTCATTAATCCGGCTTAGCCTGCATTGGCTTTCTATAAGCTATTTTTGCATTCGAAATACGGCGCGATGCGGCCGGTTTTCCCGTCGCAATTTCTGTTCGGGGACGCAGGGCAATAAACGGTTGGTTTTTTGCAATGCAGGGAAAGTATTGCTCCGGCTGAGAGAGTCTATTGAAGGTGAGAGAAAGGCTGCGGTTTGTATGAAAATGACGATTTTGCCTTCATTGAGCTTCCTGAAGGAGACGGGAAACGCCGGGGATTTTTTACATCTGCAAACTGTTCGCGGTATCCGGCCTTCACGAGGAATTCCGGCGCATCCATCCGCAGATTTTCCAGAATGAGCGAACTGATAAAACGGACATGAGGATGTCCAAGTCCACCCCGAAAAATTATGATCTTAAGCAAAATCCAAAAACAACCCCATATCAAATTGAAATCGAGGAAACCCAAAAATAAACGGCCTGAAAAGCCGCCTAATGACCCTACGGACGAGGAAATCGCCGAGTGTGCATATTTCATCTGGGAAAGCGAAGGGCACCCGATAGGGAAGGAGGAGGAGCACTGGCGCCAGGCGGAAACGCAGCTCTACCTGAGCCGCGCACTTGATGATGCGCTGGAAAGCCACGCAGTGACCTGCTGACCCCATGCTTCCCGCCGCCGCTGTAAAGGGCGATTTCCTGCCAAAACGTCATCTTGCAATACCGATCCGGTTACAAAATTAAACAACAAGGAGACAGCCATGGAAAAATCTACAGACTCGGTGGAACATTTGATCGCCTACCACCCGTTTTTGAAGGGGATCAACCCGTCATTTCTTCATATCCTCAATGAGGCGGCAATGTTTGCTACCTTTGATCCCACGCAGACCATAATCGATGAAGGCTCTGATGCGGATTACTTCTACTTGATTCATAATGGTACGGTGGCATTGGAGGCTTACCTGCCAGGGAAGGGATCAGTCGCACTCCAGATTCTGGGCGCCGGTGAATCGCTGGGGTGCTCGTGGCTTTATCCGCCGTACCGCTGGCGCTTCACGGCGCGACCGCTGGAGCAGGTGGAAGTGACCGCGTTCGATGTCCGCATCCTGCGCGAGCGTGTGAAGCAAAATCACGAATTCGGGTATGAACTCGCGATGCGCATCGGCCAGGTGGTCTGGCAGCGGCTGCAGGCAACACGGGCGTTGCTCGTGGATTTTCACGGGATAACCGAATGAACACCCCCTTGACAGGGTGCGCAGGTCGCCGGGACATTATCTGCTCCTCATCACGGACCACACAATGGTCAGAATGAACGGCTTGGATCTTGTCCTGCAACTCAGCCAGATCCGGTTTTCGGGAAAGATCCTGGTAATCACTGGGTGTCTGAACCGGAATCTTGAGAACGACTGCCGGTCGTTGGGAGTGGACACAATTCTGTACAAGCCGTTTGATCCGGCTGTTCTGCGCAACGCGATCCGGAACTTAATGGGAATGCCTTGGCAATTGCTGCCAGTTCGTGCCGGATACCGCCCTCATATCCAGTGATGCCTTCTGTGGTTGCTTTCGTAGTAGGCATCCATCGCAACGATTGCCCACGCGGTAAGCGGTAACAGCAGGCCAACACCTGCGGTCGCCAGCGAGAGCAGCAACCCTACCCACAGCGCGAGTGGAACTCCGAGTAGCAGTATTGCCAGCCCCGCTGCGTAATGTCCCTTGTAGATATGTCCCGCTCCGGGAACAATGCTGAGTGCAGCCGCCGCAAGGTCGCGTTCCTTTTTCAATCTTTTCAAGGTGGTTCTGTCAAAATTCATGGAATGAATTCACCTCCTTTCTTCAAGGGAAATGTTCGTCCCATTGCGTTGTAAGTCTCACCGGTTGTTGCAAAAGACCTGTCCTATTTTGACTTATCGGGGGGATCGGCTCGGGCATGGATACTCCCGCGGGCTCCGCTTTATTTTTATTGTGACAATATTGTCACTTGCGTTTCCCGGTGTTTGGGTTAATTTGCGCGCGTTCTGGGGGGAACAGGCGGGCACCGCGGCCATTCGGCCCGGTGCTCGCTATTTTTTGCCCGGCTGCCGTTAGCTGCGGGAGGAGGCCCCGAAGTCGTGGGTATGCGAGCGCCCCCCGGCGGGTTTCACTTTGCGCCGGGGTTTTGAGCGGGCGATCAATTTTTTCAACAAGTTCTCGTAGGCAATCCCGGAAACGGGAAGTCTGACCGTTTTATCCTGCAGGGAGGCCATGAGGATGGCGTTGATCAACTCCACGGAATGCAGGCCTTCCCGCGCGGGCGAGAGAAGCGGTTCGCCGTGGAGAATGGCGTTTGTGAAGTTCCTCAGCACGCCGGCATGCTGCCCGCCCCGGTGGTTGGGCAGGGGAATCGTGATATCCCAGAATGGCGGGCGGCCATAGTGCTCATGGCTTTGTTCGCTGAATTCGGACATGGGAATTTCATTCCGGCGGAATTTGAGCGAGTGCCCTTCCAGCACCAGCATTCCTTTTTCGCCCGCGATTTCCAGCCGGTTGATTCCGGGCGCTTCGCCGGTCGAGGTGATGAAGGAGGCGGTCATGCCGTCCTTGTATTCAAAAATTGCGGATACACTGTCCTCGACCTCGATATCGTGGTAGCGGCCCAACTGGCAGAGGCTCCGCACCGTCGCGGGCATCCCGAAGATCCACTGGAACAGGTCGATGTTGTGCACGCTCTGGTTGAGCAGCGCCCCGCCGCCTTCGCCGGCCCACGTCGCCCGCCATTCGCTCGATCGGTAGTAGGCCTGCGTGCGAAACCAGTCCGTGATCGTCCAGTTCACGCGGCAGATCCGGCCAAGTTCCCCGTCTTGTACGAGTTGGCGGATTTTTTGATAATACGGGTCCGTGCGCTGGTTGAGCATTATAGCGAAAATCTGGCGCCGGTTCGTGTGCGCTCGTAGCAATCGCTCGCAATCCGCCTTGTGGACGCTCAGCGGCTTCTCCATGAGCACATGCAGCCCCGCCTTCAGCGCTTCGATGCCTATGGTGGTGTGGGAATAGTGCGGCGTCGCGATCAGGATTGCATCGATATGCCCGGAGCGGATCATCGCGCTGCTGTCCGTGAAGACCGGAAGATTCGCATAGCCTTCGAGCACATCTTTGTCCTTGTCGCACACGGCGGCGAGGCGGCAGCCCGGGATCGCCCCCTCGGAAACAAGCTGCGCGTGATATTTTCCCATGTTTCCGGCGCCGGCGATGCCGAGGCGGATGGTGGAGATGGGTTCCGGGGCGGATGATTTCTTTTTCGAGGAGACAGCGGGCATTTGAGAAATATGAAGCAAGCGGAAATGGTTTTTAAAAACCGCCGTGATCAACACGTGTAAGGAAATACCGGCGTGCGTTCAAATCAAAACTTCAGTGATACACGGGCAAAAGCTTTGAAACGATGTGTGTGTGGAGAAACATTATGTTGAAACTGGGTATTGCCTCCCATATTCACGTTCCATGCAAAAGCGCATACAAGCATTGCTGGATCGTATCGTCTCGGAAGGCAGGGAGCGCGGGTTGCAGGTCGCGGCGTATCACGATGGAAAGCTGGTCGTGAATGCATGGGCCGGTATTGCCGATGTGAACACGGGCCGCCCCGTGGATGAGCGCACATTGTTCCCGGTTTTCTCCACGACGAAGGGCATGGCCGCCACCGTGATCCACATGCTCGTCGAACGCGGAAAAATTTCCTACGACCAGCCCATCGCCAGCATCTGGCCGGAATTCGCCGTGCACGGGAAGGGAGGCGTCACCGTCCGCCATGCCTTGAACCACTCCGCCGGCGTTCCGCAGATGCCCCGCAACATCGGCTATGCGGATTTGTGCGACTGGGAGATCATGTGCGCCAAAATCGCGGACATTGAACCGCTGTCAGCCCCGGGAGTAAAAATGGAATACCACGCCATGACATACGGGTGGATTGTCGGTGAAATCGCCCGCAGGGTGGATGGCCGCCATTTCCAGCAATTTCTCGATGAGGAAATCTGCCGCCCGCTCGGGATCGACACGATGTTTTGCGGCCTTCCGGACGAACTAGCGCCGCGCGTCGCTTTTCTGGAGGAACCCGGCGCGCAGCCGGAAACAGACAATGGACAGCCGCAATCCATCCCCTGGTGGATTCGCCCGCTCCACGAATGGATGAACCGTCCCGAAGGCCGCCGCGCCTGCGCTCCCGCCTCAAGCGGCATCATGAATGCAGTTGCCATTGCCCGGCATTACGCGGCACTGCTTCCGGGGGGGGTGGACGGCGTGGAGTTGCTTCCGCCATCCCGTGTAAAGCTAGCCACGGAACCTCAACATCCCTCGCAGCCGCAGGATGACGATTTCGCAAAGCGGCGCGCCTTGGGCTACGGCCTCGGAAGACCCGGCTCGAATTTCGGAGAAACGCCGGGGGCATTCGGAAGCGCCGGTCACGGCGGCTCCCTGGGCTTCGCCGAGCCTGAGCTGAAACTCTCCTTCGGACTGACAAAGAATCTGTACAGCAAACGGGACGCAGTGGGTGCGATCGTGCAGGAATTGCGCAGCGCGCTTGCCGCCCGTTAATTCTTCTTCGCGTCGGCTTTCAATTCCTTGTCGGCCTCGACCATCATCCTGGCCACTTCGTGCATCTTGTAGCGCGCCTGCCAGCCGAGGACTTTCTTTGCCTTGAAAGGGTCGCCGCGGCTGAGGAGAAGATTGAAGCCGCGTCGCGCACAGGCAGTGATCGAACCGTCGCTGCTCGCCGCCAGCCACACCGGAGGATGCGGCCGCTGGTGCGGCGGCGGTTCCACCACCACCTCATCGAGGCGGAA
>Ga0268264_10000425_pt1 | contig 58711 bp, 70 predicted proteins | sample KBSSwiS32_FD_190357 | JGI IMG/M metagenome (GOLD analysis project Ga0268264, IMG submission 190357) | Switchgrass rhizosphere microbial communities from Kellogg Biological Station, Michigan, USA - KBS Switchgrass S3-2 (SPAdes) (version 2) | ecosystem: Host-associated > Plants > Roots >... | reverse complement strand
GGTGCCGCCGAACAGATCGGTCAATAGGATGACGCCGCGGCCCGAATCGACCGCCTCGATCGCCCGCGCAATGTCGGCACGCCGAAGCTCCATATCGTCATCGGGTCCGATGCAGATCGTTTCGATCGCCGTCTGCGGACCCACGACATGCTCCATCGCAACCACGAATTCGGCAGCGAGCCGACCGTGAGTCACCAGCACCAGACCGATCATGCACCTGAATCCTCAGTTCTGCCCTGTCGCCCCACGTGGCGTCCCCTCGAGCGCGTCTTGCGGTTGTGATGCCAGATCGCGGTGCGAGACCGTGGGCGAAAAACCGGCTTCGCGCAACCGTTGAGCAACCCGCTCGGCGACATGCACCGATCTGTGACGCCCGCCGGTGCAGCCGAAGGCCATTGTCACATAGGCCTTGCCCTCGCTTTCGTAGCGCGGGAGCAACACCAGCAGCAAATCTTCGATGCGGCCCAGCGCCTCCTCGTAAAGCGTGTCGGCGGCGACATAGGCGGCGACGTCAGCATCGAGTCCGCTCTTGGGCTTCAGCGCGGGTTCCCAGTGCGGATTGCGCAGGAAGCGCATGTCGAACATCAGATCGGCATTGCGCGGCACGCCGCGCGAGAAGCCGAACGACATCACCGACAGCGTCGTCGCGCGCACGCCTTCGCCGCCGCTGAAGCGGCCACGGATCTCGCTTTGCAGCGCGTTGGTATTGAACGCGGTGGTATCGACGAGATGTTCGGCCCAGCGCCGGATCGGCGCCAGCAATTCCCGCTCGCGGGCGATGCCGTCGCTCGCCGGCCGGTCCTGCGCCAGCGGATGGCGCCGCCGTGTCTCGGCATAGCGCCGCTCGAGCTCGACGCCGCTGCAATCGAGGAACAGGGTCTCGACATCATGGCCGCGATTGTCGCGCAACTGCTTGATCCGCCGTACGACACTCGCCGGATCGAAGCCGCGCGTACGGCTGTCGACGCCGATCGCGAGCGGCCGGTCGCCGCCGGCGGCGCCGCGCGGCAGCGGCGCATCGAGCAGGCGATCGAGCAGGATCAACGGCAGATTGTCGACGACTTCCCAGTCGAGATCCTCGAGCGTGTTGAGCGCGGTCGATTTGCCGGCGCCCGACATGCCCGTCACCAGCAGGATGCGCTTGGGGCGCCCGGACTCCCTGTTGGGTGCGGGGGAGGGTGCGGGCGCGGGGTCGCTCATGTGTCGAGCCCGCGTGATTTCAGCGCCAGCTCGACCTTGATCGGGGTCGATGCGTCGATCGCCGGCAGCACGACATGCGGCACCTTGATGCCGGCGATCGTCCGCGACTGATCGATGTCGGGCATGCGCTCGACCGGTTCGCCGAGTCCGACGATCAAGGCCACCGGCAGATCGTCCTGATGCGGCATCGCGACGATGCCAAGGCCGCGGATCTCGATCTTGCCGGCGATCGTGGCCGGCGCCGACGCGATCAGCCGCGTCCCCATCCGCCGCACCAGCGTATAATCGTCACTGACCAGCACGCCGCCGCGATCGATCAGCCGGAGCGCCAGATCGGACTTGCCCGCACCCGACAGCCCCTCGATCAGCACGGCGCGGCCGCCGATCGCGACGCACGAGGCATGCAGCGTCTCCGAAGAAAGCGTCGTCATCGATTGTCCCCCGCCGCCGGCAGCCGAATCGCGAAGCGCGCCCCCGCATTGCCGTCCGGCCGGTCCTCGATTTCGATCCGGCCGCCATGTCCCTCCACGATCGTCTTCGCGATCGCAAGCCCCAGCCCGGAATGCCGGCCGAACTCCTCGCCTTCCGGCCGCTCGCTGTGAAAGCGGCGGAACACCGCTTCGCGGCTGTCGGGCGGCACGCCGGGCCCCTCGTCCTCGACATGGACGATCACCTCATTGTCGACACGGGTCGCGCTGATCTCGACGAGGCCGGCATCGGGCGAGAAGGAAATCGCATTGTCGACCATATTCTGGACCACGCGCGCCAGCCGCGAATCCTCGCCCATCACCACGGCAACGCCGACGCGGGGCCGCGCGAAAGCGATGCGGACGTCGCGTTCCACGCCGCGCGTCTCGTAATTCGCCAATATGCCTTCGATCATCGCGCCGAGATCGACCGGCTCGAAGCGCGCGCGCGCCAGTTGCGCATCGATCCGTGACGCGTCGGCGACATCGGTGATCAGCCGGTCGAGCCGCAGCACGTCGGCACGCGCGATCTCGAGCAACTGCGCCGCCAGCGCCGGATCCTTGACCGCCTGCATCGCCTCGAGCGCCGATCCCAGCGACGCGAGCGGATTCTTGAGTTCGTGCGTCACGTCGGCGGCAAACGCCTCGATCGCGTCGATGCGCTGGTTGAGCGCATGGCTCATGTCGGACAGCGCACGCGCCAGTGCGCCGATCTCGTCGCGCCGCGACGGCAGCCGCGGCACCACCACCTCGCGCGCGCGGCCCAGCCGCACGCGCACCGCCGCGTGCGCCAGCCGCCGCAGCGGCCGGACGATGGTGCGGGCGAGGAACAGCGACAGCAGCACCGAGAACAGGCTGACCAGCGCCAGCACGATGCCGAGGCGCAGCCGCTCGGCGCGGACCGTGCGCACGATGTCGCGGGCATTGGCGGTCGACATCACATAATCGCCGCTGCGCCCGACCGGCGACGCCGCCGAGATCATGTGGGTGCGATCGGGCGCGCGGCGCAGTTCGACCTGCGCGCGCTGTTTCGCCCTGGCGGCGGTCAGTTCCGGCCACGCCTCGAGCCGATCCTGCGCCGGCTCGACATAGCGCGGCGGCCGATCGGCGCCGACCACCATGTCGATCGCCCGATCGAGATAGCGTGCCGCCTCGCGTTCCCAGCGCTGGGTGGTTGGATCGATCAGCTGGTAATTGGCACCGCCGATGGTCCAGCTGTCGCCGGTCAGGCGTCCGTCCGGGCCGTAGGTGCGAAGGCGCGCGCCGGTCGTGCTGCCGAACGCGCCGAGCAGGTCGCGCTCCTGCGAAGGCATCGCCGCATCGAGCGCATCGGCGACGATGCGAATCTCCCGCTCGGACTGCGCCATGCGATCGTCGACCAGCCGGGCGCGATAACTGTCGAGATAGAAGAAGCCGCCTGCCAGCAGCGCGAGCGCGAGGATGTTGACCGCGAGGATGCGGCGGGTGAGCGACAATCGCCCCGACCAGCGGAGCGACAGGTCGCCACCCTCAACCGTCGTCGCTGAAACGGTATCCGGCGCCATAGAGCGTTTCGATTCCTGAGAAGCTCTGGTCGACCTGGCGGAATTTGCGCCGGAGTCGCTTGATATGGCTGTCGATCGTGCGGTCGTCGACATAGACGTCGTCCTGATAGGCGGCGTCCATCAGCTGATTGCGGTTCTTGACCACGCCCGGCCACTGCGCGAGCGTTTCGAGGATCAGGAATTCGGTGACGGTCAACACCACCTCCTGCCCGCCCCATTTGACGCGGTGGCGGGCCGGATCCATCTCCAGCCGACCGCGCACCATCGGTTCGGCGGCGGGTTCGCCGTCGCTCTCGTCGCGCGGCTGCGCGCGCGCCTCGGTGCGGCGCAGGATCGCGCGGATGCGTGCGATCAGCAGGCGCTGCGAGAAGGGCTTGGTGATATAGTCGTCGGCGCCCATCGCGAGACCCAGCGCCTCATCGAGTTCGTCGTCCTTCGACGTGAGGAAGATCACCGGCATGTCGCTCTTCTCGCGCAGCCGGCGCAGCAGCTCGAGTCCGTCGAGCCGGGGCATCTTGATATCGAACACCCCAAGGTCGGCCGGCGTGTCGGTCAGCGCCTTCAGCGCGGCCTCGCCGTCCGAATAGACGCGGGTGATGAACCCCTCCGCCTGCAGCGCGATCGACACGGAAGTCAGGATGTTACGGTCGTCATCGACGAGCGCGATCGAAGCCGCCATCGGTTCGCGGGTCTCCATGTCCAGAGCCCCGCACCTAGACGAAGCGGAGCCGGCCCGCAACGTATGGACCGCGCGCGCGGTCCGTGCGCCGCCGCTGCGATCACGAATCGATTGCAACACAGTGTCAAATCCGGCTCAGCTTGAGCAATTGACCAGTGGGCGGGGCTTCGATATGCGCGACCCCATCGGGGAAAACCCGCTCTATTCTGGCGCCCGCGCCCAAGGGAGACAACACGTGGCCGACCGTATTCCAGCTTTCACGCTCGCCGATCAGAACATCAGCACCGCGGCAGATCTGCACTGGAACCTCGGCACCGCGCCGCTCGTCGAAGCGGCGATCCGGCGCGGCGAGGGCGTGCTCGCCAAGGACGGCCCGCTGGTGGTCAAGACCGGCCTTCACACCGGCCGCTCGGCCAACGACAAGTTTATCGTCCGCGATGCCGAAACCGAGGACAGCGTTTGGTGGGGCAAGACCAACAAGGGCATGACTCCGGCGCATTTCGCGGCGCTGAAGGCAGACTTCCTCGCGCACCTCGCGACCAAGGACACGCTCTACGTCCAGGACCTGTTCGGCGGCTCGCAGCCCGAACATCGCGTCAATGTCCGCGTCATCAACGAACTCGCCTGGCATAATCTGTTCATAAAGACCTTGCTGGTGCGTCCCGAAGCGAGCGCCCTGCCCGGCTTCGTCCCCGAATTCACGATCATCGACCTGCCGACGTTCCAGGCCGATCCTGCGAAGCACGGCACGCGCTCGGGCACGGTCGTTGCGGTGAACTTCACCGAGAAACTGATCCTGATCGGCGGCACCGCCTATGCCGGCGAGATGAAGAAATCGGTGTTCGGCATCCTCAACTACAAGCTGCCGGTCGACGGCATCATGCCGATGCACTGTTCGGCGAACATCGGTCCCAACGGCGACACCGCGGTGTTCTTCGGCCTCTCCGGCACCGGCAAGACCACGCTCTCCGCCGACGCCAGCCGCACCTTGATCGGCGATGACGAGCATGGCTGGTCCGACACCGCGGTCTTCAATTTCGAGGGCGGCTGCTATGCCAAGATGATCCGCCTCTCGCCCGAGGCCGAGCCCGAGATCTTCGCCACCACCAAGCGCTTCGGCACCGTGCTCGAAAATGTCGTGATCGACGAAGAGACCCGCGAGATCGACCTCGACGACGACAGCCTGGCCGAGAACAGCCGCGGCTCCTACCCGATCGAGTTTATCCCCAATGCGTCCGAGGCCAATATGGGGCCGGTGCCGAAGAACATCATCATGCTGACCGCCGACGCCTATGGCGTGTTGCCGCCGATCGCCAAACTGACCCCCGACCAGGCGATGTATCACTTCCTCTCGGGCTATACGGCGCGCGTCGCCGGCACCGAGATCGGTGTGACCGAGCCGACCGCGACCTTCTCGACCTGCTTCGGCGCGCCGTTCATGCCGCGCCACCCGTCGATCTACGGCAATCTGCTCAAGTCGCGGATCGCCAAGGGCGGCGTTGACTGCTGGCTGGTCAATACCGGCTGGACCGGCGGCAGCTATGGCGTCGGCAAACGCATGCCGATCAAGGCGACCCGCGCATTGCTCAACGCCGCGCTCGACGGCAGCCTCAACGACGCCGAGTTCCGCACCGATCCGAATTTCGGCTTCAAGGTGCCGGTGGCCGTCGCCGGCGTCGACAGCACGATCCTCGACCCGCGTTCGACCTGGGCCGACAAGGACGGCTATGACGCGACCGCCAGCAAGCTGGTCGGCCAGTTCATCGAGAATTTCGCCCAGTTCGAAGAGCATGTCGACGAAGGCGTGCGTCAGGCCGCGCCGAAGGCCGCCTGAACTCGTATAGGGAGGATTCAAGACCGGCTTTATAATCGGCACCGACCCGCTATACGCCCGTGAAGCTGCTGCTATGAAGCGGCGTTGATCCGGGGATGCACGCGAAGCGGACCCTGCATCAATCGTTGCGCACCGGCATGTCCGCTGACGGTCGCGACGACATTATCAACAACGAGGTGAAAGTCACAAAATGAACAATAACGATCTCGCCGAGCGGCTGGCCGCGACGGCCGGCACCACCAACGCGGAAGCCCGCAAGCTGGTCGATGCGGTGTTCGCTGCGATCACCGACGCCGCCGCGAAGGGCGAGGAAGTTTCGCTCAACGGTTTCGGCAAGTTCAAGGTGAAGGAAAGCCCCGAGCGCGAGGGCCGCAATCCCTCGACCGGTGAGGCGATCACCATCAAGGCGGCCAAGAAGCTCGGCTTCGCCCCCGCCAAGGCGGTCAAGGACCGGCTGAACGGCTAAGGCCGGTTTCAGGTCCGAATGGCAGACGCCCCGTCGGCAACGGCGGGGCGTTCGTCGTTTCTGGGTAATGCTCACGAGCGACGTCCTTTGATCAGACCGTTTCGCTCTTGGGCTTGCGGTGAAAGAATCCACATTCTCATCGAGCAGTTAGATCGTCACGGATCGGGCGCGGCGCCATCTATCGACGTTGTCGCGCTCAGCGTTGCGCACGCCAGCTTCAGCAAGATCGCGCAACATGCGCTTGAAGATGAGTGTCGGCAGCGATCGACCCGTCTTCGGATAGACCCCGGAATAATCGACCGCCGCCTCGACCTGCTCTACCTTCAGCCCCTGATAATCCTCGATGATCTCCGCAATCGTCTCGCCACGTGTCAGAGCCTCGATTTCGTGGACAGGAATGTCGGTGCCGTGCAGGACGGGTCGGCATCCGAACGCTCCTCGTTGAGCCTTTGGAAACGCAGCAGCTGGGCTGCCACGTGCTCGTCGATCCGATCCGCCGTCATTCTTTGGGCCTCGACACTTCAAGTCGGGATACTGCGGACGGCGCACCCGCAGCCGCCAGCAAGCTATCCCAGTCGTCAGGTGGATCGCCTTGCTTCAACATCTTTGCGAACACGGCGTATGCGTCGGTCCGGCTACCATAAGCGCGCTTGGTCCGCTCATCGTTGACCCAGGCGAGTACAACGATTTTCGCCGCGCTGCTGAACCGGAAGAACAGCCGGTACTGCTGATAGAATTTGGCTCGCCGCCAGTGCGTGCGTTCCGGTCCGAGCGTGCCGCCCTGCTCGAAGCGCTTGTGACCCGGATCGGCTGGAATGTCCTCGAACGCCAATTTAAGGACCGCAGCCAGCATCTTCGCCTCACGGCCACCGGCGTAGACGACGGGGTCCTTCCGCCGTGCGCGTTCAGCGACCGAGGTCAGCGCCTCGATCTGATCGAGAAACAACGGGTGCGCGAAGACCTGCCAATCTCCTGCCTGCATCGACCGGCTCAGAGCGGGGCGTCGAGATCGATCTCGACGCCGACGACGAGCGCGCGTGCGCGATCGACGAGCGCTTGTGGCACGGGCTGGATGCGTTCGGGATGAGCGGCGATGTCGCGCTCGAGCAGGTCGAGGAAGCCCAGCAAAGCGGGATCTTCGTCGTCTGCGTCCGTCCGGCGCCGCAATACCACCTGATCGCCCGACAGTTCGTAAGAAATCATGTCGCCGCGCCGAATGCCGAGCGCATCACGCACGCCCTTGGGGATCGTCGTCTGATAGCGATCAGTCACCGAACTCAGTATCATGACATTAGCCTCCTCGCCCCGCAAAGTAATGCAATCGCATTGGGCGTGCAAGGCGGTTCCAGACACCAAAACGCCGGGCAATCGCTTGCCCGGCGTGTCCTGCGTCGCCGCAGGGGAATTTGGTGCGCCCGGAGCGATTCGAACGCCCGGCCCTCAGATTCGTAGTCTTGTGGCAGGCAACGGCGTTCTGCCGAAAATCGCAAGTTACCCAAGGTTTTCTGATCGCACCCCCTCCCGCTGTTGCCTTGATGTTCCCGCACTTTCCCGCTATCGTGATTGTTGGGTGATTGCTGGAAGGGCAGTGCAATGGCGAGCGGGAAGATCACGAAGCGCAGCGTCGATGCGGCGCACCCTATCGCGAAAGACTTCTTCCTATGGGATGACGAACTCAGCGGCTTCGGCGTCAAGGTGACGCCCGGCGGCGTGAAAACGTTCGTCTATCAGTACCGACTCGGTGGTCGAGGCTCGAAGACGAAGCGCTGGACGATCGGCAAGCTCGGCAGCCCGTGGACGCCGACAACGGCGCGGACCGAGGCCGAGCGACTCGGACGCCTTGTCGACCAGGGCGTTGACCCGATCGAGGAGAGGCAGCGGCGGGAACGAGAGGCGGCGACTCTCGGCTTCACCGCCTATGTCGAGACCTTCGCGGAAGGCTATCTCGAACCCGAGTGGGGTGATTCGTGGCGGCAGGCCAAGCGCCAGCTCGAGATGCATGCTGTGCCGATTCTGGGCGATACCCCCCTGCCCGCCATCAAGGTTTCCGATCTCAACCCTGTGTTTGATGCGCTGCGCGGCCGGCCGGCGCTGCAGAAGAATGTCCATGCGGTCCTGCGGAAACTCTTCAATTGGGCCGACAAGCGCGACGACATCGACGGCTCGCCAATGGCGAAGATGGACGTCCCGCCCGGCGTGAAGCGTCGCAAGCGCATCCTGTCGCCTGACGAGATCGTCGCGGTCTGGCGCGCCAGCTACTCGCTGGACGATCCCCGCGGCGCGATGGTGCGGCTGCTACTGATCACGCTGCAGCGACGGAGCGAGGTCGCCGGCTTGGTCTGGTCCGAGGTGTCCCAGAGCGGGCGAAGCTGGGTGTTGCCGGGCGAGCGCGCCAAAAATGGCGAAGATCACCTCGTGCCGCTCTCGGATCTGGCGGTGGCCGAACTGGATGCGATCGGCTGGAAGCGCCGCGGTCTCGTGCTGCCCTCCTCAACCGGCATCACGCCCGTGTCGAATTTCAGCAAGACCAAGATCGCGCTGGACGAGGCGATGTTGCCGATCCTGCAGGAACTGGCTGACGCCAAGGCCGATTCGCTCGGTGATGATCGGCACGAAGTGAAATTGACCCCGTGGCGGATACACGACCTTCGGCGCACCGGCACGACCAACCTGCAGGCGCTGGGCTTCCCGATCGAGGTGACCGAGCGGGTGATCAACCACCATCAGGGGGGCGAAACGTCAGGCATCCGCGCGGTGTACAATCTCTACGAATATGCGCCCGAGAAGACGAACGCGCTGCAGGCGTGGGGCATGTATCTGGACCAATTGATCATGGGCCGCGTGTCGGCCCCGAACGTCGTTCGGCTCGCGGCAGTGCGGGCATGACCGGCGGACACAATCCAGCGGCCGAAGGCGGCCGGGACACGCCGCCCGCTCTGCTTACCGACAGCGGGCCCCTCGATGCAGCAGACTTCGTTGGCCCCGCTCCGGGAGAGATTGAAGCGCTGGCCGGCGAATGCGCCCAGGAGAAATGGTGGGGTTGGGTCGATGCAATATCATGGATCGGGACCCGCGATCTGAACGCGTTGGCATCGGCGCGCTTCTGGGATCGCCAATTCAGCGCAAAATTCGGCGCAAGCGGCGGCCTCCGCGCCCGCCGCGCCATCGCAGGGCGAGTCATGCCGTTCGGCAGCTACTCCGCGTGCGAGAACGTGTTGAAGACGTGGGTTCAGGAAGATGACGGCCGTTCTGCGGGCCGAGAACAGCAAGCAGGAAGGCTCGCCGAGATCAGGAGTGATCACTGGGATGGCGGTATGATCGAGTATAATTCGACCATCGACCTTGTGTCGGAGAAACTCCCGCTAGTCACTTGGCTGTACGATGTGAAGGTAAGGCGATCGAAGCTGATCGCTGACTTCGCCGGGCCACGTGAGGAAGCCGACGAGATGGATGAAAATCCGGAAACGCCCGCCGAGGGACTGGCTGTGCTCGGGCATGTCGCTTCGCTTGCGGCTCCCGAAGCCGCTGGCGATCAACGGTTGGCTAAGCGTGCTCGGACAAGACTGGCAACAGGCTATGCTCGGGTTGATGAACCCTTCGTGATCCGCATCATGGAGATGTATGACAGCGGCAAGGCTAAGTCGGATTGGGACGCAGCCGTTTCCATTATGGACGAATTGCCGGGCATCGGCACGCCGGACAGTCGCGCGCGCCGCGTAGTGGGCCGGGTCTATGAACGGCGTCGGCAGAAGACCCACGATAGCGATGAAAACAAATGAAACTTGGTTAAAAGTTCTACAAACGATTGAAATGCAAGCGCTTTCCTAATCCCCCATGTTCCCTTTCGCACCCTCGGCGCACCTGCCGAGGACATGGAAGGGAAGACCTCATGGACCTCCAGCCTCTCCTTGATGAAGACAAGGCGGCGCCCTTGGTGGGCGTCACGCCGAAGACGCTCGCGAACTGGCGCACCCAGGGCAAGGGACCGAAGTGGATCCGCTGCGGTCGCTTGGTGCGCTATCATCCGGCTGATCTGAGCGCGCATAATGAAGCTAACCGCGTCGCCTCGACGTCGGAAGTGCGGTGAAAAGGGGTGAAACCACCGCAGCCGGCTGAGAAGCCGAAGGGGTCAGCCGTCGCCACAACGGCCAACCTCTCCGCAAATTTCTTCAACAACGACGCCGATACTGATACCCTCTCCACCGTCAGATTGCAATTCGTCCACGCCCATTTCGGCCTGACGGGTGGCGTCGCGCGCGCTGTGGCGATCCTCGGCTTCGGCGGAGATGTCTCATGAGCGCGACCATCATCCCGATCCGCGGATTCGGCGACGACGATCCCGGCCGCTTCGACGCCTTCCACAACCGAACGGTCGATACCAACGCGCTGGCCGGTGAGCTCGGAACTCCGGCGCAGTGGACTGCGTCGGCGATAGCCCATCTCGGGATGGCTATTTGCAGTCCGGACGAACCGGGAGCGGCGACGGTCTCGGTGGCTGCGCTGAAACTCGTCCTGGCGCATATTGAACAGCTTGAGGGCCACGGCCGGCCGGGAGGTGGTGCATGATGGATCATCGTGCCCTCGCCCTCCGCCTTCTCTCCGAGGTCCGCACCCTGTCCCATAAGGAAGGCGGTTTTCTCGGTCACGTCGTCGTCGCGTCGGACCTGACGGAAAAGCAAGCCAACTGGTTGGGCCTCATCGCTGAACGAAACGGCATCACAGAGGAGGCGCGGTCATGACCGGCTATCCCGATCTCTTCACGCAAGTCTATCCCGACATGCCCGGGCACCGGGGCGTCGACACCTCGATCGCGGCGGCCGAGGGCATCGCGCCGGTCACTGCGCGCCTGCAATCGCTCGCACTCACAGCGATCCGTGCCGCCGGCTCTGGCGGGCTGACGACGAACGAACTCGCCGAACGCCTCGATATTGTTCGGGAGGCGGTGCAGCCCAGGACGTCCGAACTACGGCAGATGGGCAAGATCCGTGACTCGGGCCAGCGCCGGAAGAATGCCAGCGGGAAAAGCGCGATCGTCTGGGTCGCGGTCGAGGAGGGAAGCGCCAATGGCTAAGGTGCTTGCCTTTCCAGGGCACGGCCGCACCGATTGCGGCACCGTTCACGTCATGTCTTCCGAAGGCGGCGGGTTTGATGTGAGCCACGAATCCCGCTCGGGCAACAGTTGGGGCGGACTCGAGTTCTTCGCGTCCGCTCAGGACGCCATCGCAGACGCCTACCGCCAGGCCCGCGATGTCTATGGCGGATGCGATGTCTTCATCTGCCCGGCAGCAATCGCAGCGCTCGAACCGTCCAGCCCAAAAGGGGACTTCTGATGGCGTTCGATCTCGACGCGATTCGCCAGCGCCACCCCCTGCCCGGCGTCGTCGGCGCATCGGTGAAGCTCAAGCGCAAGGGCAACGAGTGGGTCGCCTGCTGCCCGTTCCATGCCGATCGCACCCCATCATTCACAATCTTCGCCGGAGGGCAGCGGTACCACTGTTTCGGCTGCGGGTCCGGCGGTGATGTGCTGGACTATGTGCAGCAGGCCAGGGGCGTCGGCCTCCGCGAGGCGGTCGAATTGCTCGGCGAAGGCGTCATTGTCACTGTCCCGGTGATCATGCCGGCGGTGGTCGACGAGCCGGATCGTAGCGACGAAGCCCGCGCGATCTGGCAGGCGGCAGCGCCGATCCGGGGGACGCTGGCAGATACCTATCTGCGGACGCGCGGCATCAGCATCCCACTACCCGACAGCCTACGTTTCGCCCGGCTGCGTTACGGCACGAAGGGGCCATTACATCCGGTGCTGGTGGCGCTGGTGGAGTCGGTCGGCGGGGAGCCGTGCGGCATCCAGCGGACCTATCTCAATGAGGCAGGCACGGGGAAAGCGGCGGTCGCAAAGGCGAAGTTGAGCCTCGGCAAAGTAAAGGGCGGCGCGATTCGCCTGGCGCCACCCGCAGCTGAGCTGATGGTGTGCGAAGGGCTGGAAGACGGATTGAGCCTGCAGCAGACGTTCGCGCGCGCCGTCTGGGTCGCCGCGGGTGCGACGATGCTGCCCGGCATGCGGTTCCCCTTCACGGTCCTGTCGATCGTTATCGGCGCAGACGCGGACGAGGCAGGAGAGCGTGAGGCGCGCAAGGCCGGGGAGGCGTTCGCGGCGGCGAACCTATCCGCGCGCATCATCCGGCCGCTCGAAGGCTGGAAAGACTTCAATGCCGAACTGCAAGGGGCCAGCGCATGAACGCGGCGACGATAGCGCGTCTGGAGAATGCCGAGCGCATCGGCCCCGCGCCGGTCGAGGTAAAGGTCTCTGCGTCGCCCTATGTCTGGCGCGATCCGACCAAGATTCCGCGCCTGCCGTGGGTTTATGGCCGGTGGCTGCTGCGCGACACCGTCACGGCGGTGGTGGCGCCCGGTGGTGTCGGCAAGACGACGCTGCTCGCCGGCATGGCTCTGGCGATGGCAACGGGGCGGTCGCTGCTCGACAAGGCGACCTGGGAGGGGCCGAAGCGCGTCTGGATCTGGAACTTGGAAGACGACATGGACCAACTGTCCCGCGCCATCCAGTCGGCCGCGCTGCGCTATGGCATCAGCGAACAGGACATCGCGGGACACCTCTTCGTCGACAGCGCCATGGAGGGGAGCGAGCTTTGCACCGCGGTCGAGGTCGACGGGCAGTTCAAGCTTCTCCAGCCGCTCTATGACGCGATCGTCAACGAACTAACGCTTCACGGCATCGATGTGCTGATCGTGGATCCGTTCGTTTCGAGCCATGAGGTCGAGGAGAATGCGAATTCCAAAATCGACAAGATCGTGAAGGCGTGGGGCCGGGTCGCGAAGGCGGCTCACTGCGCGGTCGTGCTTGTTCATCACACCAGCAAGGCCGGCGCGGGCGAAGTGACAGTGCTGAGTGCCCGCGGCGCCAAGTCGCTGACCGACGCTTGCCGCGCGACGCTGGTGCTCAACCGGATGGAGGTCGAGCAGGCCGATCGCCTCGGGATCGATCACGATGAGCGGCGCCGTTATTTCAGTGTGCAGGACGACAAGCACAACAGGGCGCCGGCCGAAAAGGCGGACTGGTATCGGCTCGCATCGGTGGATCTCGGCAACGGCGCCGAGGGGCGCCCAGGCGATAACATCGGCGTCGCGGAGCCGTGGTGCCCGCCCGATCCGTTCGACAGCCTCACGACCGACCACCTCTATCGCGTGCAGCTGGCCGTCGCGGAAGGCTCGTACAAGGCCCATCACTCTGCCGATGAATGGGCTGGCTATGCTGTCGCCGACGTCCTCGGCCTGGATGTCAGGGGCAAGAAGGGCGACCGCGCGCGGGTCTTGAACCTGCTCAAGACATGGACCGACAACAAGGCGTTCAAGGTCGAGGATCGCCAGGACAAGAACCGCCAGTGGAAAAAGTTTTTGGCCGTCGACAAATGGGCGAATGAGGCCCCTGCTACACCTGGAAAAGGTGTAGCGGTGCAAGGTGTAGCAGTGGAGCAGCAAAGTGCTACGCTACACCCCGCCCCCCTTAGGGGCGGTGGTATAGCAGCCGCTGCAGGCAATCGAGACGCAGGTGTAGCAGAGCGCCCCGCGACGGCCGCGCCTCGGGTCGTTTTCCCTGCCGGCAATCCAGCCTTCAAACCGATCCTCGCGCCCGGTGAAACGGGCAACGAACCTATTCCGGGATGGGACGATTGAGCATGACGAATATCCCGCTGTACGATGCAATGCTCTGCTGGGATCACGAGACCGGCCGGGCGCTGATCGTCCATCATCCCGATCGCCGGGGTCTGTCCGATGATTATGGCGGCACATCCGGGGCCTGCTTCACGAAATGGAGGAAACAGACCGACCAGTGGCGCCGGCTGCAAATGCTGGTCGACGCCTGGCACGCTGTCGCCTTCTACGCGATCCCGGCGATGGCGATGCACGAGGCGCTGATGGTGGTGCCGGAATATCGCCACATGCTGGCGAGCGATTGCGTACCGCAGTGGGTCCGGGACGAGCGGGAGGGTGAGCAGTGACCAGAACGAAGGCGACCAAGAGCAAGGCACTGAAGGCCGAGCCGCGCAAGGCAACCGAACGGGAGCGCGAAGCCTATCGGCAGGCTGAGGCTCGCGTCGGCACTTTCCCCGTTCGTCCTGAACTTGCAGTCAAGCCGACAGAAACGTCGACCAGGGTCGACATCGGCGCAGCGCATGACGCGCCGAATCACGCCGCAGCCATCTACGCGACCTTCGCCAGCCGATCGACCGGGTTCAACAACACGCTGGTCAACCTCCTGGTGAACGGTGCGCGTTCGGTGGGAGAGACCATTACCTCGGACCAGTTGAATGCCGGGTTCGCGTTCGTCGCCGCGCTCGATCCGGCGAACGAGGTTGAAGCCGTTCTGGCGGTGCACGCCTACAATTGCCATGTCGCCGCCATGGACATGCTGGCGAAGGCTCGCAGCGCGCAGCATCCCGAAGGCCTGAACGGCTTTGGCAATCTCGCGACCAAGCTATCGCGGACCTTCACGATGCAGATCGAGGCGTTGACGAAGCTCAAGCGCGGCGGCGAACAGGTCGTGAGGCATGTCCACGTTCACGAGGGCGCACAGGCGATCGTCGCCGAAGAATTCCACCATCACAGCGGGGGGTCGAAAATTGGAAGCGCCGATCAATCCTATGCAGCCTCAGATATTGGCGGACGCGCCGCGCTGCCTTGCCCGGACGCGCTCGGGCCGCCCCTGCCAGGCGCCCGCGGTAAGAGGCAAAAGGCGATGTCGGATGCACGGCGGGACCAATCCGGGGGCCCCGAAGGGGAATAGGAACGCCGTGAAGCACGGCATGCGGACAGCCGAGCACCTGGCACTGGTGCGCGCTTTGCGGGCGATGCTGATGTCGATGACGGGGTGAACGGCTGATGCCAATGCGGCCAGTATCGCACGCGGGTTGGCGCGCTACGCTTTGGGCGTGAGGGCCTTTGACAGCGTCTCAGCCGCAGCCGAGACGGCGCCAAACTGTTCGGCGAACGCCACGATGCTCGCCGATGTGTGAATGTAGAAGTTGCCCTTCCGCAAACGATGAGCGGCATATAGTGGGGCCACCAGCCCATAGCCCGCGATTGGCCATACCCACCCGTCCTCATCCTTAACGTCGGGGTCATACACCGGGACGACCCCCACTATTCCATGAGCCAACTGATGGCGAGTGTGGGAGAGGGCACGGGCCGTGCGCAATATTCCGGAAAGGGCACCCTCATGTTCTTGGTTCGGCCGAGACGCAAAGTATTTCGCGGCAGACCGTTCGAGGATAACAACGCGATCGACAAATATTTTTCCCTGTACTCCAAACTCGATCAACTCAGCAACGTCAAGCGGCTTGCCTTGGAAGATTGAGTAGAGGTCCGCAAGGTGTGCCTCTAGGAACTCCCAACAGGACAGGGCATATCCCACGGCAGTGAATACATCCTCCGGATTTTCATCTGGCTGCGAATTTAAGGTCACGCGGCCCACCTCCGAACAATTTCTCACGTCATCGATTCGCTTTGCCATACTCTCATGCCATAGAAATGTTCTAGCCGCGACGTCGAGAGGGAGGTTGCTCGTATCTGCGTCAGGTTGCGGCCACGGCACAAGACTGGCACCATTGTGCAATGGCGGCAAAAGGGGCGAGCAATGGGCGGCTTTTCAATTTGGCACTGGTCGATCATGCTGCTGTTCAGCGTGTTCTGGGTCATGCCGCTATATCGGATCCTCGATCGCATCGGCATGGCGCCCGCCTGGGCGTTCACAGCAGTCATCCCGATGGGCACACCGATCCTGCTGTGGGTGATCGCCTATTCCAAATGGGACCAGGGCGAGTCGATTGAGCGGATTCGCGAGGTCTTCGGCGACGGTCCGACGTTCCGCGGGGCCGATCGTCTGCCCTCGCGAGAGTGAGGATCGGCGCATGAAAGTTTCGCTGAGCGTCATGGTGGCTGTGGCGGCTCTTGCTTCGTCACCCGCTACCGCCAGAGATTGGCCAACTGCGGGTGGCTGGGTGATTGCGGAAACCGCCGGCGGCTGCGGAGTGACTTTGGAATACGAGGGCGCGGGTGAAACTAGGCTGACGATTCTCGCAGGGGTTGATCGCTCTGTGACGCTGGTGGCCACAAATGGAAATTGGAGCGCGGAGCGAGATCGACAATACCCAGTAGCCCTACTGTTCGACGAGTCTGTTTTCCAGGCCGACGCCGTGGGTGTCGAGGTGAGTTACAGAAAGGGACTGGCGGTAGAGCTAGACGCATCGGCGCTGGACGTATTCGCTCGCTCTCGTAGTTTGAAAATTATGCGTGACACGGTTCTGGTCGATAGCCTTCAGCTCAATGGTTCCGGGGCAGCAACCGCAGTGTTGCGTCGCTGCCTCATTCATGTGACCGCGGTCAAGGCAGCGGAGGATAGAGAGAAGGCGCGGTTGGCGCACATTCCGAAAGACCCATTCGCTCTGCCGCCAGCAACGGGGACGGCTGGCCTAGCGGCGACACGTCCGGTGCCGCGGGGCAATCCCGGCAGTTGGGTGACGCAAGATGACTATCCTGCCGCAGCGTTGAGGGAGGAACGGAGGGGAACGACGATCGCCAAACTTGCTGTCGGAACAGATGGAAGAGTGGCCGGCTGCACGGTCCAAGAGTCCAGCGGTTCGCCCGATCTGGACGATGCCTTTTGCAAAAACGTCCAGCGCCGAGCGCGCTACTCGCCCGCTATGGACGCCGGGGGACGACCAACGGCGGGCGAAATAATTATGCGCCATACATGGTCCCCGCCGGCCCATTAGGCCGAATGCGCTTGCGTTGTGGACGACGGTGGCGTGAGCGAAACAAGGTTAGGATCGCCGATCCTGCCGTTGGAGCAATGCCATCAATATTCCAAAAAGCAAGAGCGCGATAACAATCGTTCCCTTACTCAACCCGGAAAGAAGCATATAGGGTAGATATAGAAGTCCCGATGCCGCAATGATCCAGAACGTGATCTTGATCATCCACCATATTATTGTAAGCGGCCACTTTAATATCTCAAGCCACCACGTCTCCATTTTCTTTTCGAGTTCATAACGCTTTTGATGACCGGTAAGTCGAGCGTAGATGCTGACTGCACCTTGAAGGCCCATCCCCAACATCATGTACCATCCAAATGGCGCGATCCACCAGAGCCAGCCGTTTAATTGCAGGCGGCCGGTTATTGCATACACAATTCCAGACACACCCAGCAGACCTAGCGCTAGCAAAGCAAAAGCCTCGAATACTGGCATGCCGGGCGGCTGGCGAGGACGGCTCCTGTAGGGCGAATACATTGCCTCGCCCCATGGAACAGCAGCGGCAGCTTCTTCTCGCGTCTCGTAAGTCGAGCCGTCACGCGCTTGCCACCGCGTCAGGCCACTAGGGGCCGTCACAGGCCTCGGGTATTCACGTTTAGATTGATCAGCCACCTGATTCCCCTGGTCCGTTACCTTGACCGAACTCGATGGCGTCACAAGATGGAAAATTTCTGTGTTGAAAGAAGCGGCCCGGCTGGCGAGGCCGGGCCATAGGTTGCTCACGCCGTCGCGCGGTGTCAGTGTCCCTCCTCTTGCTCCCTGCCGTCGTGCTCCTCGTCATCATCATCCGGCTCGAGGTCCGCATCGCCGTCGAGATCGTCCAGGCGGTCAATCAACTGCTGGACGAGCCGCGACAGCACAGGCCGGGGAAGCGAAGGGATCGCCGCCAGCATCGTCGCGAGCGGCACGCTGGGCCTAGTTGCCATGGCGCCGGCTCCTCAGATCGAGGAAGGCGCGCAGGGCGTCCCGTGCGGGTCCTGGGCGCTCGACCTGCCGGAAGAGGCTGCGACCCGCGAGATAGCGCTCGTCGGTCGTGTAGTCTCCGCTGAGCCAGCCCAACGTCATGTTGGCGCCGGTCGTGACATACCAGCCGCCGACTTCCTCGAACGCTTCCAGCCATGCCTCTGGGTCGAATGTGGAGGCGCCCGAAGGCGCCTCCTTGTTCATCGTATCATGCATGGCCGACCTCCATCGCGGAGAGGTCGAAGTCGGCGAGGGTGACGCTGCGCCCAGTCCGATTCAGCACGTTTCGTTCGGCCTGCAGTGTTGCCAGATGCTCGCCCTCGGCCTCGATGAAGACGAGCAGCATGCGGCACGCCATATTGCACTGGGCCGGACACGCCGGACATTTGTTGTGGACGAAGAACATCTGGCTGTCGGGCGGCGGCGATTTGCCGGCCTTGACCGCCGACACCGTCGCCTTGTGCGTGACGATTCGCGCGCTCACCTCGGCAATCTCGCGTTCGATCATCTCGATGGTCCGCACCGCCTTTGCGAGCGGTTTCCGTTCCATCCAATATTCGAAGCCTCTTGCGATGGCCTCTTCGCGGCTGGTGGCGTCACCCATGGCTCACCTCCTTTGAAGCGAGGGTGATGCCGCCGACCGTGGCCGCGGTGCCGAGCAGCAGCAAGGCGCCGGCGAGCAATTCGATGCCGGTCATGGTGCTGCCGGCGGTGACGGTGGCGATACCCGCGATTGCGAGCAGCGCACCGGTTGCTTTGTTGGAGCGGGTCATGAGCGGCCCTCCTCTTGAAGGGCTTCCATGGCGCGCAGCAGGTAGTAGCGCTCGCCATAGTCGCTGACGACCGACTGCACGAAGGCTGCTGCATGGCGGCATGCGTCCGGTGCGCCGGCCCCAACGCCCGCCAGAAGCTTGGTCAGGATGCGATCCTGCGTATCCCGGTCGAGCGAGTCCAGAATGGCGGTGGCGATGAAGAATGCCGGCGTTTTCTTGATGGCGAGGATGTCCTTCGCCTGCTGTCGGATGCGGCGATCGATCGGCGACAGCCCTTCACCTTTCCATGGTGTTTCGCTCTGCAGCTTTTCGCGGGCGGCGCGGGTCTCACGATTCCACCGCTGGTTCACCTTGCGCGGGGCAGCGGTAGGAAGCCGCGTCACGTTCCCAGCCGTTTGGGCGCCGGTCATGCCGCACCCCCTTTCGCGGTCTCGTAGCGCCACGCGAAACGCTGCTTGAACACCTCGACGGCGTGCGCCGCCCAAGCGCCGATCTCACCCGGGCCGGCATGCGCCGCGAGCGTGACGATGCAGTTTTCGACCGCCGTCGTCGCGGAGCGGACCTCCACTTGAGAGAGCTTCCCCTGATCTGGGCCATCGCCATCGCCGAGATTGTCCAGCACCGCGGAGAGCGAGATAAGCACGAGCTGGACATCGAGCAGGGACGCGGGCGGTTCGCGGAGCAACGAGAGCCGCAGGGCATCGGCGTCCAATCCCCGATGCTTCATGCACTCGTCGGCCCAAGTGCTGGTGCGCCGGCCTGCCTGATGTGCCGCCGTCGCCTCACGGTCCAGCGCGTCGAAGTCGCGTTCGGCGTGGTCGACCAACTGGGCCAGCACGCCGATGCGGGTTGCAGGCGCGTTCATGCTTCACCGCCTTCGTGCGGATAGCACGCCGCATGCGTCTCGATCGCTGCGAGACCAATGAGGGTCGAGATGCCCGCCATCGCTGCCGCGACCCGGCCATAGGGGATCATGTCGATGCCGCTTTCGCCCGTAGTGCCCTGCTGCAGCTTCATGAGCTGATCGGCGTCGTTGAAGGCCTCTTCCAGCATGATGAGCAGGCCGATAGCCTGTCCCATGTGGTCGAAGGCGGCTTCGGGATCGGCGCCAGACCGCAGCGGATAACTGCCGTCGCGCGTCTCGTACCGAGACAGGGCATTCAGGGCGGCCGAATAGGATATGCCGCCCGGCTTGGCGGCGTTATTGGTGGTCATAGTCGTGATCCTCGTTCCCTGAGGGTTTCGATCAGGCCCGGCCTCGGCGTTGGCGCGCTTTGGTCGGGCCGCTGGTTGAATTTCAACCAGTAACCATGTCGATTAGGCGTCCTTGAGGGTTGCGTCAACTCATTTGTGGTCGTAATTAAACCACATGATGATGAACCCAGACCAGTGCCGGATGGCACGCGCCGCCTTGAAGTGGTCCTCGCAGGAATTGGGCAGCGCTGCCGGTGTCGGCCTCAATACCGTGCAGCGATTTGAGCGCGGTTCCGACTCTCGACATTCCAGCGTCGTCGCGATCCAGCGCGCGCTGGAAGCGGCCGGCATCGTGTTCCTGGCTGACGGCGAAACGTCGTTGGCCGGCGGGCCGGGGGTGCGATTGCGCCCGTAGCACCGGAAAGCCATCTCGGGCAAACGACGATGACCTTGACGGGAGGGTCGTGATCAGGCTGATGCGCGAAATGACCAACTTGGCGCTCGAGACTCGGAAACGCACTGCGGTGGACAACTGGCACGAAACGCAAGCCCCAGTGGCCGGCGAGCTCGCCTTGGCTCGCAAATACAAGGCGGCCTATATGGGTGCGCTGCATCGCCCAACGCCTGTGTGCCACACTTATAATTGCCACGGTCTGACATTTGCGTCCCGCCGAGCTCAGATCACATCGGCTTCAGTGGTTCGGAAGATTTTGATCGAGGATGACTACGATCAGATTCATCCGAATGACATTCTTCCAGGCGATATTGCCATCTACTTGGCAGAGGATGGTGACATCGAGCATTCCGGTATCATCGTGAGCATCGACGCGGCGCTGCTCGGCCGCGCCCCAAAGGTTCTGAGCAAATGGGGCTCAGCCCATGAGGTTGTTCATCAGCTTCGGGATTGTCCATACAATCCAATAGCTATAGAATTCTATAGGGTGACGAAATGATCAATATCGATTCATACGATCTCAACACTGTCGAGTCAGTATATATCGTTGCTAACACGCCCATGTACATCGTTCGCAACCTTAGCGCCGATGATACCGTGAGGAAGATTGCTTTATCTCATTGTTCGTCGGATTTGATTAATGCTCTAAAAGTGTGCCTTCAGTCGGCACCAACGAGTTCAAAAGAGCGGGCGTGGCCGTTCGCCCTTTTAATTGCGCTGGGATTGAAGCAGGATAGGACGGCCATCTTGGAAGCGGCTGAGATCCCTTCCGTGGCTTACCGTTGGTATAAGCCGGTGGCCGAGGCGCTGTTGCATAAAATCAAGCATACAAGTGTAACTACGATTAATGTCGATGGTCCAAAGCTGACGGCATCAACGCCGGTAAGGTCGACGGTACGTATCACCCAATCGTCGATTGCGATGGGGGCACCAGTATGAAACTTCGATCAATGACATGCAGCGATCTTGCAATAATTGATGCCAGCACTAATCGCATCAGTTGCATCAACATTTTGGATGACGTGAAAATGGCGCAGTTTCCCGCGCTCGCGTCTACATTTGCGGTTAGCGCCATCTTCGAACGTAGTGCCGATGAGGAAGCCGGCGATCGCAACCTCGAACTTGAAATATCCATCGATGGCGACACTATTGTGAAGGGGCCGATTTTCGTCGCGTTTCAGGGCGCGTTAACAACGCGGGCCATGATTACCCTGAATGGATTTGTCTATCCCCGCCCAGGCAGGCTGAAGGCCAGCATTTTGGACGACGGCGTAGAAATGGGCGACTGGCAGTTCAGTGTCGGCGCTATCGAGGCGGTCGAACAGTCGGCGATCTAAGCGTTGAACTCAGGCGCGAAAGAACCTTTCCAGTGCCGCAATTCGACGACTCTCAATACCTTAGCCGCTCCACCACAGCACGAATTAGCTGCGCTATGTTTGCACAAGAGCGTGCAATCGCATCCTGAACGATAGCAACCGATTTGCCGATTTGCATTTCGGAACGGCGTTACAAGTTCACTGCTGCGCCAGCGCGCGGTAGACGCTGGCCCGAGCGATCCCCATCTCGCGCGCGATTGCCGCGGCCCCCATGCCGTCCGCCTTCAATGCCTGCACCCGGTCCACGTCCACGCTTGGCGCGCGGCCCTTGTAGACGCCCTTGGCCTTGGCCTTCTCGATCCCTTCGCGCTGTCGATCGCGGCGGATGTCGTTCTCGAATTCAGCGACGGCCCCGAGAATGGCGAGCATCAGCTTGCCGGTGCTGGTGCCCGTGTCGGCGCCGCCTTGCTGTAGGCAGCGGAATGCCACGCCTGCGGTGGTCAGCTTCTCAAGGATGCGGAACAGGTCGGCGACCGATCGCGCCAGCCTGTCGAGGCGGGTGACGACGAGCGTATCGCCCTTCCGCACCTGGTCGAGCGCGCGTTCCAGCTCGGTGCGGTCCTTGGTCGATCGCGCGCTCTTTTTCTCGGCATAGATCTTCTCACAGCCGGCCGCCTGGAGCGCTTCGGTCTGCACCTCAAGCGACTGGCCGGTCGAGCTCACGCGGGCATATCCGATCAGCATGGCGGGTCGTTCCTGTCTCATTGGAGCTTAGACCCTTTCTGCATAGTGTCTCAATTGGACTGTGACAACCCTATTTAGACGCACTGGCCGGGTGCCGCGATGCGCCTCGTATGGGTGTACTCAAATTAGGCACATAGCAGGATCGCTCGCGGAAAGAAAGATAGGGCCGAAACGGACCTATGTATTGCATTCGCCATACAGATATGGCAGTATCGCTGTCCTAAATGGAGGTGACGATGCGTGCCGCTGTTCATGATGTCCCCGTCAGTTTCCGCGCCAGCGCCGCCATCATCGCGGCGGCGGAAACCAAGGCTCGCCGGCAGGGCATGAGCCTTTCCGAGTTCATGCGAGCGGCAATCCGCCGCGAAGTGAAGGATGCGGCATGATCCGCGCCGAGACAATCACCGCGGCGCCTGCCGACACGCTCGTCATCCTCGCCGAGGGGCTATGCCGTCACCTCTCGCGCCTTGGCAACGTGCCGTTCTCCGACCTGTGGCAGGGCATCGCCAATATCGATCCCGACTGGCTGCCGCTACTCAATGGGCCGCAAGGCTGGGTTGCGCTCGGCCAGATGCTGACCGGCGATGACGATGGGGGCGATCCCTTTTCGCCAACGGTGCACTGACATGATGTTCAGCACTCCAGGCAGCATCATGGTCCGCGCTGCGTCCGGCGATCGATCGGCGCAAACCCAAATGGCGAAACGCGCGATGTCGCTGGCATTGGCCGGCGCCGCGGACATGGGCGATGGCATCGTCGAGGCGACCTATTGGGCACGTATCGCCGAAGCGAACGGCGGCGGCCCGGAAGAGCGCCAGTATCTCGCCGGCCTGCTCCTGCTGTTCGTCGGCGTCGCCCGCGATCGGGGTCGTCTCGACATCTCGCGGCTCCACTTCGCGGAGGCAATCGCCCGCCTCGATGCGCTGGCGGACGAGGGTGACGAACTGGCCGGCCAGGCGCTGGCTGCATTCGAAGGCGATGCCGACGCCGGCATTCTCGCACTGGCGCAGGAATTTCGAGGAGCAAGGTCATGAGTGGACACTATTTGCCCGGATCGCCGCGCCGGATGGGGTTCAGGAACGGGATGATGGGCGGCAACGGCCCGCGCCTGCCGTGGGACGAGCAGCCTATTTCGAATCTGACCAGGGCGACCATCTTTGGCGGCAGCTCGAACCCAATCAGCGGTACCGCAGCCGGGCAGACCGCGCCCGGTGTCGATCCCGAGACCGGTATGGGCTGGCAGCCGGGCGCCGACATTCAGGGGCTGATGGCGACGCTTGGTCAGCCGGCTGATGCGTCGCGGCAGCCGATGCCCGCGCCGTCCGATCCTGCTGCAGCGATCCTGGCCCAACAGCCGGCGGCACGGCGCACCGGCATGCTGTTCGGCGGCGTGGTGCCCAATACACCGCCGCTTAATCCGGGCGCCGGCCTGACGCTCGATCAAGGGCCGCTGACCCTGCCGCCGGCGAAGGGCTCGGGCTTGTTTGCCAAGGGCGGCCCATTGGGCGACGGCAGCGCGCTGCGGGCGGCCCTGCTCGGCTTTATCGGTGGTCCGCAGGTGTCGACGATCCTTGCCCAGCGCAAGCAACAGGAGCGCGAGGAAGCGATTGCCGAGCGGCGCTACCAGCGCGACCGCGCCGATCATCTCGACGATCGGGACTATGACGCGAACAAGCCGCAGTATTTCATGAGCGGCGAAGATCGGTGGCGCTACGATCCGATGACCGGCAAGTCCGAAGTTGTCGCCGATGCACCGCAGGCTTTCGAGGAATATGCCCACGCGATGGGCTATGAGCCGGGCAGCCCAGAGTATCGGCGCGCGATGTCGGATTGGGTGCTGCGCGCCTCGGGGCCGACCGCGACCGACAACGACCTGACGCTGGAGCGCGAGCGCTATGGCAATCGCGTGGGCCTGGAAGGCTATCGTCAGCAGAACCGGCTTGCCGTGCGTGGCACACCCACATGGCGGCAGTCGAACCCGATGCCGAAGGCTGCGCCCCGGCCTCGCGCTGGCGGGCCGGCGGGACAGCGCACCTACAAGCAGGGGGACCGCCTCGCCAATGCCAAGGGCGAGATGGTCGAGCTGCGCGGCAATCAGTGGGTGCCGGTGAAGTGATCGGCGCACCGCCGCCACCGCCCGGATTCGGCACCCCCGTTCCAGCCGCACCGCCTCGCCCCCGCAAGCTTCCCCCGGTCGGCGGCATGATCGGCCGTGTCGGTGCGCAGCCTGCAACCGCGCCGACGCCCCGCCCAGCGCCTGCAGGGCCGATGTTCGATGATGAGGCATTTGGCCGCGACGTCGATGCGATGATCGCCCGCGGTGCCACGCGGGAGCAATTGGACGCTTATGCGCGGTCCAAGGGCCAAGTGGACTTGTCAGGCTATCCGTCGTTTGAAGCGAAGCTGCAGCAGCGCGGGCCGGGCGGATTGCTCGGGGGATATGTCCGCGGTGTCCAGCAGTCGGCGCGTGCCGGCGCGAAGGCGGGCACGGCGATGGGCGGCGCGCTCGTCGGCATGTTGCCGCAGACCAAGCCGACGCCTGCCGCGCCCTCGGCGCTGCCTGTGTTCAACTATGACGGTTCGGTCACAGTCGGAACGCAGCGCTTCGCGACTGGCAAGGAATTCCGCGACTGGCAGGGTCAGCACCTGTTCGAACTGGCGCAGGGCAGCGGCGACACCCCTATTGCCTTTCGCGAGCGCCAGATCGCCAGCCCCTCGAATCTCGTTGATGCCGCCCTCGGCCTGAACACGCCGGCAACGCCCATCTTCAACGCCGATGGTTCGGTAAAGCTGGGTGACACCACATTCACCAATCGCGCCGAATATCAGCGCTTCAACAAGGAATCGGCGCTCGCGGCTGTGTTCGGCACGACGCCGGACGACCCGAAACTGAACGATAACGACGCCTGGAGCCGGGCCTATCGTAAGGTCATGGGCGAGGACGCGCCCTATATCGGCGGACGCATCACAGCCGACACAGGGCCAACCGGTGCCGACGCCGCGCGGGACACCGCGCCTGGCGCTGTTGATGCGTTCGTCCGCGGCGCCGCCGACTTCCCCACGCTCGGCGGCGCCGATGAACTGGCGGCGGCCATGGACACGCTGTTCAACGACAAGTCGTTCAAGACCAACCTGCTTGCCGAGCGCGGCGTCGATGAGCGCGATGCGCGGGTCAACCCCTACGCCCGCATCGGCGGACAGGTTGCAGGCGCGTTCCTGACGCCGACGAAGGTCACCGGCGCTGCTCGAGGTGCAGCGGTTCGCACGCTCAGGGCCGGCGGAACCCGCGCGGCCGCGCTCGATGCGGCGAAGGCGGCGGGCACGCGGCGTATGATCGGCGAAGGCGCCGTGATCGGCGGCGGCTATGGCTTCGGATCCTCGAATGGCGACATCATCGATCGCGTGAAGGCCGGCGCGACGGGAACCCTGTTCGGCGGGACCATCGGCGCGGTTGTCGGCAAGAGCGGTATCGGCGCCCGTAATCCACGCGTCGATCCTCGCGGCACCCGCGTCGGACCCGGCTTCCCGCTGGTCGCGCCACGCATCGCCGATCGCATCGACCTGATCGGCCCATCGCGTCCTGGCGCGCTGTTGCCGCATATTCGACCGGCACCGATCGACACTGCACCACCAGTCCGTCCACCCCTGCCGCCGCGCTCGATCGAGGAAGTCGAACCACAAATCGCCGAATGGGCACAGGGCCAGGGGGCGCGACCTGCGGCCGACGACATCCCGGACGTGATGCTGCACGGCTCGCCTTACCGGAATATCGAGCAGTTCGACCCCTACGGTAAGAGCGGATACGGCCTCTTCGGCATGGGGACATATCTGACCGACGCCCCGCTGATCGGCGGCCAGTACAGCGGGAAGGGTATGCGCGCGGCCAGCAAGACCGGTGACGCCGAGCGCTCGGTCTACGCGGTCCAGCACACGGTCAAGAAGCCGCTCGACATGGACGCGCCGGCTGATGTCGCCGAGTGGAACCGGGTGGCCGGCGAGCATGCCGAATTCACGCCCGGCATGACGAATGAGGAAGCGTTTCGCGCGCTTGAGAACGGCCTGATCGACCTGGGCGACCTTCCGCGCTGGGAAGGCGCCGAGATGATGTCGGACGCGATCCGCGCGCTCGGTTACGACGGCATGACACACATCGGCGGCGGTCGTGTCGGCAACGGTCCGCGCCATCGCGTCGTCATCGCGCTCGATCCCGAGCAGACCAGCATCAAGGGCCGGTTGTCGGTCGATGACCTGATCAAGCCGCCCGCGCAGCGCGAACCGGACTGGATCGACGTCAACAAGGTGCCGGAGCCGCCGGCCGGGTTTACGATGCCGGCACAAGGCGCTGCTGCCGCTACTCGCAACGTCGATCGACTGGACATTGGCACCGGCGAGCCTGGAAGCCTGTGGAGGCACGTCAAGGGCGCGCCGATCGACACCGCCCGCCCGCGGCGTCGCATCACAGCCCCGCGCCAGCCGACGCTATACCGTGAGCCATCGGCGGCCGAGATCCGCATGGACGACCAGATCGACGCGCTCGACGACATCATTGCTCGCGGCGGCGCGGCCGGCGATCGGGCGGATGCCCTGCAAGAAAAGCTGATGCGCCAGCTTTCGGACATGCGCAGCGCACGCGCGATCCCCAACGACAACCTGCTGGAAACGCCATTGGAGTTGGCGGGCAGGCGGGCACAGGCGGCAGAGGACGCCTATTACGAGCACGTTACCAAGGGATTTGAGGGGAGCCGCCGGACGAAGGCTTATCGGGAGCACAGGGCGGAACAGGATCGCCTGTGGGACGAAAAGGCTACCACGCTAAAGGCTTATAATGAGGCGCTTGAAGCCGATCGGCCGCGCGTCTCCGACTGGATCGACATCAACCAGCATCCGCCCGGATCGCTGGTCGGTTCGCTGCGGCGACCATCCGGCCAACTCGATCCGCGCCGTGGGATCGTCTCCGACAACAAGACTCCTTATGACGCCGGCCCCGTCAGCGGTACCGGCGATGGCGTCCCCGCGCCGCCGGCCGGCTTCGATGTTGATGTGCCCGCCACGCCCCGGCTACGTCAGCACGCCATGCCGGCCGATATGCCGCCGATCCTCGCGACGTTCGCCGATGCGCCGGGGACGGCAAGGCCGGCGGCCTACAAGGCGCTGAAGGCGCACCCCGAATATGAGGCGGCGAAGGCCGGTGACGTGCCCGCCGCGGTGCGAGTAGCGCATGATCTGGTGAAGCCCGAGAACCTGCAGGAGGCAGCCCGGCGCTGGCCCGGCGCGCGCTTCGTCTCGGTCGGCGCACAGGAGGCGTCAGGCCGAAACAAACTGCCGGTTGCGCTGGCTGCGCTCTATGCCAAGGCAGCCGGCGGGACCGTCGATGCTGGCATCGTCCAGACCGTTCGGGCCGGGCATACCGGAGCAAAGGCGATTGCCAGGATGCTCTCGCGGCCGCAGTTCGACGGCCCCGTGATCCGTGGTGCGGATTATGTTATCGTCGATGACGTGTCGGTGCTCGGCGGGACGGCCGCGGCGATGGCGGACCATATCACCCAGGGCGGCGGCAAGGTGCGCGGCGTCGTGGTGCTGGCGTCGGCGAGCAAGACAGGAACATTGGCGCCGCCGGCAAGGCTGGTCGCGGCGATCGAGGAAAGGTTCGGCGATGACATCAGGACGCACTTCGGGATCGAACCCAAGGCACTCACCCATGACGAGGCCGAATACCTCGCCCGATTCAAATCGGCTCAGTCCCTCCGAGATCGCATCGCTGCGGAGCGAAATGCAGGCGGCGGCCGAGCAGGCGACGGGCCTGCTGAAGCGTATGCCGGCGAAAATCTAGGCGACCTGCCCCGCCCAACCGGCGGCGGGCGATCGGCGGCAATGGATGCCGAGCACGAGATCCCCACGCTGACGGGGCCGGGCGCCGAGACCGGGGGTCGCCACGGCGAGCGCATCATCGATCGCATCGACGTCAGCACTCCGCCCCCACCGCCGGGCTTCACGATGGATGTGCCGCTCGGCCGCGCCCGGCCGCTTGGCGAACAGCCGTCGCCGGAAGAATTGGCGCACATCGCCCAAGGCGTTCGCCCCGAAGATGTGCGGCCGATCCCGTCGAACGTGGTGGACGAGCAGGAATCCGCTGCGCTGAGCGAGGGCGTGCGTCCCCGGCTCAAGGCACCGAACGAACGCGACGAGCTCGAAACGCGCTGGCTGCCCTCCACGCGCGACGCCACGCGCATGCTGCCGCGCAAGGGCCCTGTCGATCTGGTGGGCTATCTCCGGACGCAAGGCGGCATCCGCGAGTCACGGGGCGAGCTTGCCTCGCTCGGCATCGACAACAAGCCGCGGGCGCTGGACTTCGCTCAGGCCGAGAGCCGGCTCGGCAAGCTGGTCGATAATGAGCGGGGCCTGAGCCTCGACGATGCCGCGCAACGAGCATGGGAGGCCGGATACTTCCCGAATCACACGTCGCGCCCGACCATCTCGGAATTCCTCGAGGCTTTGGGCGAGACGCATCGCGGCGGACCTGGGCGATCGTTCCTGCCGGACGATCTCGCGGAGGTCGCGGCATTCGAGCAAGCGCGGGCGCAGCGGTTCCGGGTGGAGGCTGCGGCCCAGGAAGGCACGCCTCTCGCCGATGATGTCGGCCGCCCGATCTCGATGGACGATCTGGACGCCAACCGCCCGCCGGTCACCGCATACGAGGATCTGCCGAAGCTGGGCGGTAAAATTGGCAACATCAACCTCGCCCACATCGAGACGCGCGGGGACATCCGCCGGCTTCTCCAGACGACGGAGCAGCGATTCGGCGGGTTCGATGCGGCGCGCCGGGGGGTCATCACCCGCGCCGAAACCGCAGCACTGGCGTCCGAACTCAAGATGACGGTGCCGGACTTGCTCAAGCGTCGGCAAGGCCAGGCGCTGAACGCTGAGGAAGCGCTTGCCGCCCGGCAGTTGCTGGCGAAGTCGTCGGATGGGCTTCTGGCTCTCGCGAACAAGCAGGTGCGCACCGGATCGAACGAGGATCTCGTTGCATTCCAGAAGGCGCTCCTCATTCACGCGGCCATTCAGGAACAGGTCTCCGGGGCCGCTGCGGAGGCCGGCCGCGCGCTCGCCCAGTATAAGCAATTGGCGAAGGCCAGCGCCGTTGGCGGACGGGTGCTCGATACCCGACTTGCATCGACGGTCGGCGGCGCGGATCGGCTCGAAAAGATTGCGCAGGCGATCGTTGACCTGCAGCGCCGGGGCGTCGATCCGGGCGCGGTCAACGCGCTGGCCGCGAAGGCGCTCAAGCCAAAATGGTCGGATAAGCTGGTCGAGCTTTACTACAACATGCTGCTCTCCGGGCCGCAGACGCATGTGGTCAACACCCTGTCGAACACCATGACGGCAGTGCTGCAGCTTCCTGAGCACGTGGCGGCATCGGCGCTTGGTCTCGTCCGGCATGCATCCCCTGACCGGGTGCTGGCAAGCGAGATCGGCGCCCGCACGTTCGGTCTGCTGCAGGGCACGCGCGAGGGCTTGCGCTCGTTCGCTCGCACCCTTCGGACCGGCGACGTTCCTGATCTGGTGACGAAGGTCGAGGCGCGGACGCAGCGGGCAATCAGCGGCGTGAAGGGCGAGATTATCCGCACGCCGTCGCGACTGCTCGCGGCCGAAGACGAGTTCTTCAAGGCCATCGGGCGCCGGATGGAGGTCAACGGCTTGGCCGTGCGCAAGGCGACCGGGGAAGGTCTGAAGGGGCAAGCGCTCAAGGCCCGCATCGCCGATCTTGCGGCGAACCCGACCGACGACATGTTCCTGCAGTCGCTCGATTACGCCCGGTATCTGACCTATCAGCGTCCCCTCAAGGGCCTGCCGCTCCGCGTGTCGCAAGCCACGCAGGACGCGCCGGCGCTAAAGCTGATCGTGCCATTCGTCCGCACGCCGGTGAACATCCTCAAATTCGTGGTCGAGCGTTCGCCCGGCGCGCCGCTGATGTCGTCGTGGCGCGCGGACTTCATGGCCGGCGGCGCTCGCCGTGACCTCGCCATCGCGAAGGTGCTGCTGGGCACCGGGCTGGCATCGATCGTCATGCAATATGCGCAGCAGGGGCGAATCACCGGGTCCGGACCGCTGGACAAGAACGCACTCGGTCTCATGCGCGCCGATGGCTGGCAGCCGTACAGCATCCGCATCGGCGATACATGGTATGCCTATGGCCGGCTCGATCCGCTGGCGACGACGATGGGCGTGGCGGCCGATCTTGCGGAGAAGGGCAGCCATATGACCGCCCGGCAGGCGGACCAGGCGGGCTGGCTTCTGCTGTCGTCGATCATCAAGAACCTCGGCGACAAGACGTGGCTCTCGGGCGTGTCCGATGCGATCGAGGCGCTGGACGCGCCCGAGCGTCGGGGGAATGCTTGGGTCGGCAAGGTGGCCGGCAGCATGCTGGTCCCATCGATCGTCGCGCAGGCAACGCGCACCATCGATCCGGTGCAGCGCGATACCCGCAGCGCCCTGGACTATGTGCAGAACCGCATTCCCGGCCTGTCGTCGAAGCTGCCCGCGCGGCGCGATGTATGGGGTCGCGAGATCGTTCGTGAAGGGGGCGTTGGCCCCGACTTCATCTCGCCCATCTGGAAGAGCACGGCCAAGGACGATCCGCTGAATCGCGAGATGCTGGACATTAATGCCCGATTCGGAAAGCCGAAGCGCGAGATCGGTAAGCTGCCGTTGAACGGGCACCAGTACAGCGAATTGCTCCGTATCGGAGGAGCGAAGACTGAAGCGGGGATTCGGGCTGCGATGGCTTCGCGCGAGTGGCAGGATCTGTCAGCTCAAGGCAAGGTGAAGTTGGTCGACAAGATCAAGCGGGATGCGCGCGCGGCCGCTCGAACGGAGGTGCTGCGCGGGTCGCTGCTCAGCAACGGCATCCTGAATTTGAAAGACGAGGCGCCGAGCACGAATATCGAGGACAGGACGGTCAAGCCGGCCATGCGCGGCGCAGTGCCGCCCCCGCCTCCCGGGTTTGACGTCGAGGTGCCGCCTCCCCCGCCCGGCTTTGACGTACCCGTCCAGCCTCCTGCCGGCTATCGGTGAGCGCTCAAAGCCCAAGGTCGCGATCGTCGCGATCCCGGTAACCGTCGTCATATTCCATCGCCTCGGCCACGCAGCCCTCGGTGAATGACCAACTGTTTCCCCGGCAGTCGGATGGGTCGCCTACTTCAGCCTTCTTCGCCCACGCATAGCCAGCCTCGTGCCCATTGCAGCTATCTAGGCAGCCGAACCCCTTGAACGACTCAGCGCTCTCGGTGTCGCGCAGGTCGTCGAAGTCGGCATAGGTCCGCCCTCCGCGAATGCCGCTTGTGTCGACCTGCAGCGCGTAGAGGTCGCGAGAATCGTCGTCGGCCCCGGCATCAATTATCTTCGGTCGGACGACTTCTGCAGGGGCAGCATCAGCCGTCGCTGTCTTGGCGTCGCAGCCTGCAAGAGCGAACGGGAGCAATAGGATTGCGGCACGCATGGCGATCGTCCCCGACACGAAGGCGCATGCTGCATCTGAGCGGCGAGATTGGCAACGGCGCTCGTAACGCCAAAGCCACCTTGTCCTCACGGCCGTGCGAAATTCATCAAGCCTATGCGGAACAAACGTGGAACATGCTATCGTGACACTTTCCGAGTCGGAGGTTATGCAAGATGGCAAGGTCGAGCAGGAAGCGGGCACCCGTCGAGGCGCCGTTGCCCTTCCAATATGGATGCGAGGATACCACGTTTCAGCTTGCGCCGGAGATCGAGCAGGTGCCGGTCCCAGCGCCTGCATATAATCGGCCTCCCCCTGCCCTGCCCAGCACGCCGTTCGGTCGCTGGCTGCTAGAACAGACGAAACGAGACGGCTGGATCGGCGATCTCGCCAAGGCGGCGAAGGCCGATCGAGGGTTTCCGAAAGCCGGCGATCCGGACGCGGTGCGCAAGCGTCTGGGCGAACTGCAGGCCGAAGGCGACATGTTCGAAGCGGTCGACGACGCCGAGATGGCGTGGCTGTCCTACTGATGCGCAAAGGAATTCACCCGTGCACCGCGTGACCCGCCGCGATCTGGAGAACATGATTCACGTCACGCTCGCCACCATGCCGAAGTCGACCAAGCGCCAGGTGCGCGACGTGCTGCCTGATCAGCTCGCCGCGAAACCCTTCATCGAGAAGCTGTGCGACCTAATCGACAGTTCGAGCATGATGGTCATCCGTACCGAGTCGGTCGGCTTCGGCGCCAGCCAGCGGCCCGGCGTCTGGGGCGAGGATGAGCCGTCGCCGGTGTAATGGTGGCGGCCGGTGTTCCAGCGGGCTATTGAGGCTGGGCATTGTTGTGGAGGTGACATGGCCGAGGACCGAACGCCCTACGTCGCGCGATCAGCGCCGATTGCCGACATGCGCGAGCTTGAAGATCGGCTGCGCGAGATGTCGGACGCTGAGGTGCAAGCCGCCTATCGCGCGGCCGCGGTCGAGCCGCCCGAACTCGAGTTGCTCGCCGGCGAGATGGAGCGGCGCGATCTGGATGATTGAGACGTCATGTCGATCTTGATCGCCGCCGCCATCATCGCCGCCGGCCAGACTTTCACCTGCACGCCGGTGTCGGTCTGGGATGGCGATGGCCCGATCAAATGCTCCGAGGGTCCGAAGATCCGGCTAGCCGGTATCGCGGCGCGCGAGATCGACGGCGAGTGCAGGCGCGGCCATCCCTGCCCGAAAGCGTCGGGACCGGCGGCGCGCGACCATCTGGTGAAGCTGCTCGGCGGATCGCGCGGCCGGACGCGTAACGGCCACATCCTCGTGCGATCGGCACCGATGCGGTGCTTCTCGATGGGCAGCGGCAAGGGCGGCAGAACCGCAGCGTGGTGCTCGCTCGGCCGGGTCGATCTGTCCTGCAAGATGGTGCGGGATGGCTATGCGCTGCGGTGGGCGCGGTATGATGGCGGGCGGGTATGCCGATGAGTCGTTCGCGCAACTACTAGTGACAGGCGTTGCACTTTGATTACGGTTTCGTTAATTATCGAGGGCGCCGCTAGGGGGAGGGGCAGCGATAAGGAACAACCGCATGGACAGTTCTTTACGGCGGTTTGCTCAGCGCGAAGCTGCGATGGCGGACCAATGGTCTGAGACCGTGTTCCTCCCCGGAGCGTGGCGCTTAGCGGACGACGTTGGGGCAGGCGAGTCGCAATCCAAACACGTATATAATGATGAAGGCCTTCACGGCATTGCGAAGCCGGCCTTCATGAACGATGCGCCTCGTGCCGCTCACGAGAAGATCGCGTCTGATTTGGCCCACTTAGCTGGCGTGCCCGTCCCGCCGGTTTTGCTGTGGACCGATGAAGCGGGTACCAAGTTCGCGGTCTCGCTTTGGGCGTTCGCCCAGCCGCTCACGTGGGGACAAGCTAGCCATTTGAGAGCCCAATTAAGTTTCATGAAAGCGTGCTATCCGACTCTTGCCGCTGGCCATGTGTTTCACACTTGGATCGGTGACACCGACCACAATGGAAATGAGGGCAACATTCTCATTGATGCTGAATCAACGATGGAGAAGCCAGGATTGGCGTTTATCGATCATGCGTTCTCGATGAGCTACGCATGGGGAAGCGCTCAGCCCGACCTGTCGGACATGGGCGGCTATGTACCGCTATGTGATCTCCCTCAAGATGACATTGCCAATGCGGTCAAAATGGTGCAAAATGTATCCGCCGAGGCGATTGAGCGTATCGTGAAGCGGATTCCGGCTTCCTTCCTGGCGGAAGATCGAGCTTCATTGATCGTTGATGCGCTAAGGTACCGACAGGAGCGCATCAAAGGTTTCTTTGGAATATGAGCTCAAGAACGAACGTAATCAGCATCGACGCGGCAACCGCCTCATGGAGGGTGTCGACTGTCACGTATTGCCTCGACGTTTCGCGTCCTGGGTGCGTCGAAGAAGCGATTCCATTAGGGGTGTTTGTCGACCTTCAAATTCCTGACCGATTGTACGGAGTGGGGCTAATGGCCCTTTCGAGCGTCGGGGAAGGGGAACTCATACGCGTTGGATCGCTTGCGCGTCCGATCGTGGAACAACCTTTTGAGTATTTTAAGAATGAGGTCGACCGCGTTGCGCACTCTGTCGATTCTCATCAAGCGTTTGCTGGGCTGTCCGTGAGGCATTTTTCCGCGTTGCGCGTATCCACTCCGAGGCCAGGTACGACCCAGCTCCCACGGCACCTGCGGTCGGCCGAGACTGAGTATCAGATTCTCAAGCAGTGGGCCGAAGATGTTTTGCATACACGCATGTCCAAAGCGTTTTGGGCGCTTCTGGATGAGCACTGGCCCGGAAAAGCTTTTCAGCGCGAGACGATGGTGAAACTAGCGGCGTAGCCGCCCGTCCATTGCGCGCCTTCGCGGCCGTTATGGCGGCCCCGTTTGACCGCGCATCGGCGCCACCACCTCAGGGTATGGGCGTGTTGAGCGCGCCGAGACGATCGGCCAGCGGTGGATCATACCCGAACTGCGCGACACCTGTTCGCGAAGGCGATCCGGGCTATGGTAGGCACCTCGACCGCCATGGAGACGGGGTACGTTGCGAATGAATGACCGAGTGCTGGTCTGCGGCGGACGCGACTTCGACGATCAGGCGCTTGTCGAGCGCGTGCTCGGTGCGCTCGATCCCGTGCCGGCCGTCGTCATCGAGGGCGGCGCGCCCGGCGCCGACAGCCTGGGCGCCGACTGGGCGAGGCGGGCCGGTATCGAGGTGGTAACATTCCCCGCTGACTGGAAGACGCACCGCCGCGCTGCCGGGCCGATCAGGAACAAGCGGATGCTGGACGAGGGCAAACCGACGCTCGTTGTCGCCTTCCCCGGCGGCAAGGGCACGGCCGGCATGATGAAACTTGCACGGGCCGCGGGCGTGCCGGTGATCGAGGCGGCGGCATAGAGGTGCTAGACGAGGCGCAGATTGCCCGCTCTGCCGCAGTGATCCTCCGCCAGTTCGGCGATGACGCTGACCACTATCTGCGATTGCGGGTCGAGCGCCGTCAGGATGCCGGCGACCCGGATGGCGCCGCGGTGTGGAAGGCGATTGCCGACGCGGTGCGGTCGCTCAGGAATGCATCGAAAAGCTGATGCTCGATCGTACCGGCCCGCTGCCGCCGTCGCCGCTGACCGACTGGGATCTGACCGCCATCGCGGTGCGGACGGTCCAGCGTCCTGACTGCAACGTTTATGTCGCGGAGCAGATCGGGCGCCTCGCGCTGGCGGATGATGCCGAGGGCGTGGCGACATGACTCGAACCTGGAGAGGAAGATGAAAGCACTTTGGTTGAAAATATCGGCGGCAGCGTTGGTTTTGATTCCCCTAATATTAGAAACATTGGGATTGTTTTCATTGCTTGACCCCATATGCGGGTGGCTAAATTTCACACCAAATCGATGTAGCTCTAGGGCATTACTCCAATTAACGGCAACACATGGGTCATTTTGGGCGCCCTTAATAGCCGTGTTGGCCTGCTATTTGTTTTACAGGGGAGAGCGCGCCGCACGAGACAAATGGGCAGGCGAGCATGTGCCCGATGCAGTTAGGCAGTTCCGCGTCGACTTCGATGCAATGGCAAAAAGTCACCAGGAGCGTTTCGAGAATGCGGTGCGCGGTGCGACACAGAATTTCTATGGTGCCGGCGAAACTTACATGACACGTACGGGCGATATGTTGAACAATCACCAACAAGCCATGGATTTGCGAGTCGATGCGACGGCGCAAGAAATCCAAAACGTGGCAACCCAAATCCAGGATCTGCAATACTACATGTGGATGCTGGTTCTTGGCCGGCCCCTGCCAGTTCCGAATGGCGAGCTTGGACCGCAGCCACCCAGCTAAGGGTTGCACAACGCGATGTCGAATCGCACGAACCGGCCTGCGGTGCCGCCGTCGTAGGCTGAGGAAGTTCTCTGCTCTAGTAGCCCAACGTCGCCGCTAAAGGGAAAGCGACACCGGCCAGCCACGCTCCCGCAGAGGCGTTTTGGAGTGCCGTCGCCGTCACGGAAAATTGAAAGTCGACCAACGGCAGGGCTCCATGTTCGGACAGCAGCCGCCTAACCTCTTGCTCGTTGGCCATTGAGGCATCCAAGTCGAAAGCGGCCCTGAGGCTTCGGGCGCTGAGCATGCGAGCGAACGCATCCGAAGCTTCCACGGTCTGCCGATTCGCGTCGATCAGCGTCGAAATGGCCGCACATACAATTCCCGCCACAAAGGCGCACGCGGAGAACAAAGCGGAGTGCGGAGTGTATCCCAGCCATTTGGCCGCGCCGCCTTCACCGCCTAAGGCCCCGAGCAACGCGATGAACGATGCCCCGTTCAACGCCAGAGATCCCAGCCGCATTCGGTCGAGAAGCTGATCCCTTCGGGCGACCAGATACGCGAAACGCTCAGCCGAAATCTGCGCGTCGGCATCCGCCTGGGCGGCATTGAACGGCTTAATGTCGCGCAGCTTACGAGTCGTCATGCTCGCTTCATGCGGCCGGCGGCGGCTGACGGCAATGCCGCCGCGAATCGAAAAACGATCCCGTGCTTACTGGGTGATTGTTAGACACCAAAAAGCCGGGCCATTTCTGACCCGGCTTTCCCCGAATGTCGTCGGGAAATCAATGGTGCGCCCGGAGCGATTCGAACGCCCGGCCCTCAGATTCGTAGTCTGATGCTCTATCCAGCTGAGCTACGGGCGCCTTGGAAGCGGCGACATAGGCGGGTCTTTTGCGGGATGCAACCCCGTTGCGACAGCGGATGCGACAGCCTACCAACGCGCCATGAAATTTAGCCTCCTGTCGCCGCTTTCGCTGATCGTCCTTGCCGCCTGCGCCAGCGCGCCGGCGGGCGAATTCCCGTCGCTCGCACGGCGGGCGGCCGAAACGCCTGCCCCCCCGGCGCCTGCACCGTCCGCGCCGCCGGCCGCCGATGCGGCGCTCACGGCGCGAATCGCGGCGCTGGTCGACGAGGCCCATAAGGGCGACGATGCGTTCGCCAGCGCCGTTGCCGGTGCCGAGCGCCGCGTCATGGCGGCATCCGGCGCGACGGCAGGCAGCGAAGCCTGGATCGAGGCGCAGCAGGCGCTGTCCGGCATCGAAGCGACGCGCGCGGCCAGCGTCGGTGCGCTGGCGTCGATCGACAGCCTGCTGGTCGAGCGGCTCGACGCGATCGCCGCCGGCAAGGCGCAGGGCGGCGAATCGGAACTGCGCGCGGCGCAGGCCGAGATCGGCGCGATCGTCGACCGTCAGACTGCGCGGATGGATGCGCTGAAGGGAAAGCTCAAAGCGGGCTGAGGATCGCCGCCTTGTGGGCGCGGCCGTTCCCGACATAGTTGGCGACGCCCCGGCGATGGTCGGCGATCTCCTCCGTCCGCAGGTCGCGCACATATTTGGCGGGCCGTCCAAGCCATAATTGGCCGGCGCCGATGGTCTTGCCGGGCGTCAGCATCGCGCCGGCCCCGATCATGCCGTCCGATTCGATCACGGCATCGAGCACGACCGCACCGAGACCGACGAACGCGCGATCATGCAGGATGCTGCTGTGGACCATTGCCATATGGCCGATGAGCACATCCTCACCGATGATCGTCGGCGTGCCGGCGGGAATTTCGGGCGTCGGCGAATCGACATGGATCACCGAGCCGTCCTGGATGTTGGTGCGCGCGCCGATACGGATCCGGTTGACGTCGCCGCGCAGCACGCAATTATACCAGATGCTGACGTCCGCGCCGATCACGATGTCGCCGATCAGCCGGCAGCCCGGCGCGATGAAGGCGCTGTCGTGGATTTGCGGCGTCTTGCCGCCGAAGGAAATGATGCTCACGCCGTCCATGATTCGCTTTCGATGCAGTAAACGATGGTCGGATTGAGATGCGGCGGAAAATCGGGATCGTCAAAGTCCAGATCCGCGCGCCGCGTCATGCCCAGCCGTTCCATCAATCCCCAGGAGGGCCGGTTGCTGTTCGAGGTGAACGCGACGACTCGCGGCGCGCCGAGAACGGTGAACGCGTGGGTCAGCGCCGCGCTGGCTGCTTCGCGGGCATAGCCCTGCCCCACATATTCGGCGCGCAGCCGCCAGCCGATCTCGAAGCCGCCCGGCATCGGCGCGCGCAGCGATACGACGCGACGGATGCCGCAGAGCCCGATCAGCTCATCGTCGGCGCGCCGCTCGATCACGCCGAAGCTGTGGCCAAATTCGGCCTGGCAGGCGCGGTTGCGTGCGATCATGGCGTCGATGCCGGCGCGATCCTTCGGGCCGCCCAATTCCTTCATCACCGTTTCACTGTTGAGATGGGCCGCGATCAGCTCGGCGTCGCCGGGGCGATGGACGCGCAGCCGCAGCCTTTCGGTTTCGAGGATGATGTCGGTCACGGCGCCTTTTGTGTAGCGGGTTCCCATGCCTTGACCAGCGGCAAGATGCTGGAAAAATCGTCGGTCCAGGGCTGGAAACCCGATCGTCCGCCAAGTGCGCGCCACCCCGGCGTGCGGCGGCGGAGGTCGGCGATCACCGCCGGGTCGCGCGACAGAGCCACCCACAGCGAACTCGCCTGGAGCAATGCATCCTTCTGCGCCGTGCTGGGATTGCGAAAGTCCAGCACCGCGCCGGTCCATCCACCGTCGGCCGCGGCGGCCGCGACCACCGGCTCGAGATCGAGGAAGCGGTTGGAGATGTGGACCATCAACAGCCCGCGCCGCTCGAGCGCCGCACCATAAGTGGCGAAGGCCTCGCGCGTCAGCAGATGCATCGGCACCGAATCGGACGAGAAGGCGTCGAGCGCGAGCAGATCGAGGCTGGCGGGCACGGCCGCGTCCAGGGTCAGCCGGGCATCGCCGATGCGGATCGGCACATCCGGCAGACAGCGCGACAGGAAGCTGAACCGGGCGGGATCGCGCGCGATCTTCACCACCGCCGGATCGATCTCGTAGAAGGTCCAGCTCTGGCCGGGCTTCGCATAGCAGGCGAGCGTACCGGCACCGAGCCCCACCACGCCGACGCGCGCGGCGCGGCCGTAAATCGGTTCGACCGACGTCATGGCTTCGCCGATGCCCGAACCCTGAAAATAGTAACTGGTCGGCTGCGTCTCATGGCCGGGAATCGTCACCTGGACGCCGTGGAAAGTCGTGCCATGCGCCAGGACGCGCATGCCCTCAGCCGGAAAATCGCGGATGGTATAGACGCCGAAATAGCTGCGGACGCGGGCATCGCCCTTCAAGCTCAATGCGATCTCGCGATAGCCACCGAACACGAGCAGGACGCCGGCGAGCGCCACCGCATAAGGCGCGCGGCGACCGAGACAAAGGATACCGATCAGGGCGATCAGTCCGAACGCCAGCGGCTCCGGGCTTTCGGGCAGCAGCGGCAGCTTTGCGATCGAGGCGAGCGCGATCAGCATCACCGCCAGCGCGACCGCCAGCGTGCGGATACGGGCACGCTGCCCATCACCCCAGAAAGCACGCAGCTTGGCGATCAGGTAGGTCTGCGGCACGAGCAGGCCCGCCGCGAAGATCAGCAGCGGATGTTCATAAGTCCAGTCGAACGCGACCGGTGCCAGCAAGGCCGCGAACAGCCCGCCGATCACGCCGCCGACCGACATTGCCAGATAGAAGCTGGTCAGCCGGTCGGGCGCCGGCCGCAGTCGATACATTTCGCCATGTAGCGCGACCGCGACGACGAACAGCAGCAGCAGCCCCATGAACGCGCCGAGGAACGGGCGATCCTGGCTACCGCCGAGCGCGAGGCCGCCGAACAGCAGGATCGCGAGCGGCGCGAGCCGGATGATCGCGTCCGGCACGGCGCGGCGGGTGGCGAAGGCGACCGAGAAACTGAGCAGATAGAGGCCGAGCGGAATGACCCACAGCAGCGGCATCGCGACGATGTCGGTGGTCAGATGCGTGGTCGTCGACAGCATCAGGCCCGACGGGACGGCGGCAAGGATGATCCAGTGCAGCCAGCGGCGCGCGGTCGGCTTATCGCTGACCGGCGCGCGAACGGCGGCGGTAATGGCCCCGCGCGGCAATGTCAGCGCGCAGCCGGCAACGAGCAAGGCGAGCACGACATAGCCGCCGGTCCACAGCCAACGCTGCGCGGCGACCGGCATATTGGGTTCGACCAGCAGCGGATAGGCGATCAGGCCGCCAAAGCTGCCGAGATTGGACGCGGCATAAAGCGCATAAGGATCACGCCCGCCGCTCGCCAGGCTGTACCAGCGCTGCATCAGCGGCGCCTGCGCGGCGACGGCGAAGAAGATCGGGCCGATCGACAGCGCCAGCAGATACGGCACCCACAGTTCGGGCGCGGCGTCGGCCGGCGGCAGGATGTCGGCGAGGCCGATCGGCAGCCACAGAGCGGCGATCGCGAACAGGATCAGGTGGATCGCCGCCTGCTGCCGACCCGTGAAGCGCCCGAGATAATGCGCATAGGCATAGCCGCCGAGCAGCAGCGCCTGGTAGACCAGCATCGCGCTGTTCCACACCGCCGGCGCGCCGCCGAGTCGCGGCAGCGCCATTCGTGCGATCATCGGCTGGATCAGGAACAGCAGGAAGGATCCGGTGAGGATCGTCGCCAGGAATATCCATCGCGCCGTGACGGCGCTCCGCTCGTTCGTCATCGCAGCGCTCGCCATGCTTCCCCCACGCGTGTCATCCAGCGTGGGATTAGGGGCCGCTGCATTTGGATTTGGTTAACGGAGTGGTAGTTTTCGTATCGCAAGCGCCGCGGGCCGGGCAATACGATAGACGACATGCGGCCGCAGCGGACTGTCGGCCGGCACCACCGGATGCTCGAAATCATCCGCCGGCACATGCCGCATGCCCAACCGGTCCATCAGCTTGCGGCTCGGCGCGTTGGCGGCGGTGGTGATCGCCGCGATCGCCGGCACGTCGAGATGGGCCCAGCCCCAGTCGAGGCTCGCCTGGGCCGCTTCGAAGGCATAGCCCTGCCCCCAATGGTCGGCGCCGAAGCTCCAGCCGATCTCGACCTCGCCCGCGATCGGCGTGTCGGGGGCGCCCGGCTTGAGGCCGCAAAACCCCAGCACGACGCCGTCGGCGCGGCGCTCGACGGCGAGAAAGCCGTAGCCGGCGCTCTCGCGATAGCGCCGATGGCGGTGGCGGACGGCATCGGAATCCGCCGCGCTGCGGAGCGGCCCGAGATAGACCATCACGCGCGGATCGGCATCGTGCGCGCGGAAGGTCGGCAGATCGCGATCGTCGGCCGGCCGCAGGATCAGCCGGTCGGTCGTGATCATGCCGTCAGCAGTCGCGCCGCGTGCGCGGCATGATAGGTCAGCACGCCCGAGCAGCCGGCACGTTTGAACGCGATCAAAGTCTCCAGCACCAGCGCATCGCGATCACCCGCCCCCGCCGCTGCCGCCGCCTCGATCATCGCATATTCGCCGGAAACCTGATAAGCGAATACAGGGACTTGGAAGCGGTCCTTCACGCGCCGGATGATGTCGAGATACGGCAGGCCCGGCTTCACCATCACCGTATCCGCGCCCTCGGCCAGGTCCATCGCGACCTCGCGCAAGGCCTCCTCGGCGTTGGCGTGATCCATCTGGTAGGTCTTCTTGTCGCCCTTGAGCAGGCCGCGCGAGCCGACCGCATCGCGAAAAGGGCCATAGAAGGCGCTCGCATATTTGGCGGCATAGGCCATGATCTGGACATTGTGATGCCCCGCTCCTTCGAGCGCTTGGCGAATCGCGCCGACGCGGCCGTCCATCATGTCGGACGGGGCGATGATGTCGGCGCCGGCCGCCGCCTGGTTGAGCGCCTGCCCGACCAGCACCGCGGCGGTCGGGTCGTTGAGGACATAGCCGGCTTCATCGACGAGCCCGTCATGGCCGTGTGCGGTGTAGGGGTCGAGCGCGACATCGGTCAGCACGCCGACCTCGGGCACCGCGTCCTTGATCGCCCGGATCGCCCGGCACATCAGATTGTCGGGGTTCAGCGCCTCGCCGCCATCGTCGGTGCGAAGGTCGCGCGGCGTGTTGGGGAACAGCGCCAGGCATGGAATGCCGAGCGTCCTCGCCTCGCGCGCGCGCGCGACCGCAAGATCGACCGACCAGCGCGACACGCCCGGCAAGGTCGCGACCGGTTCCTCGACGCCGCTGCCGGAGGTGACGAACAACGGCCAGATCAGATCGGCGGGGGTGAGGACGGTCTCGGCCACCATCGCCCGGCTCCAGCCATGGGTGCGGGTACGGCGAAGGCGGAGGGCGGGATATGAAGCATGGGTCATGCCAGCGCTTTAGCCCGGCGGGCACCGGTTTTGCCAGCGTCGCGACCAGCCAGCCTCGCAACCGGATTCGTGCGATCGTTGCGTCGCCGCAGCGTTTCGTGCGTTGACGCCGCCATGACCAGCCCCGCCCCGGTACCGAAGAAAGCCATTCTCGTCGTCAACGCCAAATCACGCAAAGGCCGCAAGCTGTTCCGTCATGCCGTCGTCCAGCTGCGCGAGGCCGGCGTCGAGATCATCTCCGCGCATCCGGTGCGCAATCCCGACAAGTTCCAAGAGGCGATCCGCACCGCGGTCGCGAGCGGCGCGCCGATGGTGATCGTCGGTGGCGGCGATGGCTCGCTGTCGTCGTCGGTCGATTATTTCGTCGGCAGCGATTGCGTGTTCGCGCTGCTGCCGCTGGGAACGGCCAACAGCTTCGCGCGCACATTGGGCATCCCGCTCGACATCGACGGCGCGATCGACGTGATCGCGACCGGCCAGCGGCGGCGCATCGATCTCGGCATGATCGATGGCGATTATTATGCCAATTGCGCCGCGATCGGCGTGGCGCCGCTGATCGCCGAGACAGTCCCGCACGGGCTGAAGCGCGCGCTCGGCCGAACCGGCTATCTGATGTGGGCGGCCTGGCAGATGACACGCTTCCGCCCGTTCAAGCTGATGATCGTCGAAGGCGAGACCAGCACGACGATCGACGCCCTCGAAGTGCGGATCGCCAATGGCAGCTATCATGGCGGCACCGAACTGGTCGAGGACGCGACGCTCGACAGCGGCGAGATCGTCGTCCAGGCGGTGGTCGGCACCAGGAGCAGCACCTTGGCCTGGAGCTGGTTCAGCAGCGTCGTCAAGCTGCGCACACGCCGGAAGACCTATCGGGAGTTCCGCGGCACCGCGCTGAAGATCATCACCGAGCCTTGCCTGCCGATCTCGATCGACGGTGAGGTGCTGGCGCACACGCCGGTGATGGCGAGGGTGGCCAAGGGTGTGATCGAGGTGGTCGCGCCGGCCGATGCGCCGGTCAACCGACCGGCTTGACCGCGCCCGCCGGCTCACAATCGGCGAGCGCCTGTTCCTGAGTCTCGATCGCGCTCGGCGGGACCACCATCCTTTTATCGCGCCACCTGCCGAAGCGGTAATAGGCGATTGTCAGCAGCAACGATGCGACCGACCCTGCGCAGAAGCTCCACCACAGGCCATCTGCGCCGAGCCACGGCCCCGTCGTCAGCGCCAGGCCCAGCCGGATCGGAAAGGATGCGACGAACAGGATGATCAAAGGCGCGATCACCGCGCCGTTCGCGCGCATCGTCGCCGACAGCACCATCGACACACCGAACAAGGCGAAGCTCCACGCGACCAGCCGGTTGATGTGCTCCGCCGCCGCGATCGCCGAACCGTCGGTCCCGAGGAACAGCCACAGCACATGCCGCTCCGCCAGGGTGACGGCGAGGATCAGGCTCCCGGTCAGCGCGAGGTTGAGCATCACCCCGCCGCGCGTGATCCTGCCCACGCGATCCCAGCGTCCGGCACCGATATTCTGCGCGGCCATCGCGCTGACCGCAGCCCCGACCGCCATCGCCGGCATCTGGATATAGGTCCACAACTGGCTCGCCGCGCCGTAAGCAGCGGTCACGGTGGTGCCCTGGCGGTTGACCAGACCGATCATCACCAGCGCCGATGACGACATCACCAGCATCTGCAGCCCCATCGGCAGCCCCTTGGCCACGATCGTCTTGAGCAGCGCGCGCTCGGGTATCAAATAGCGCAGTTCGGGGCCGCGCAGCCGCAGCAGCAGGTCGCGGCGATAGATATAGGCGAGCAGCCCGGCGAGACTGATGACATTGGCGATCAGCGTCGCGGTCGCCGCGCCCGCGATTCCCATTGCCGGCGCGGGCCCGAGCCCCAGGATCAGCACCGGGTTGAGCATGACGTCGACGGCGGCACCGAGCATCATGAACCACAATGGCGTCAGCGAATCGCCGGCACCGCGCAGGCTCATCATCAGCAGCACGCTGAGAAAGCTCGGCGGCATCGAGATGAAGATCACGCGCAGATAGGAGAGAGCCAGCGGATAGACGTCGGCCGGCGTGGCCAGCAGGTGCAGCAGCGCCGGCGCGGCGAACCAGCCAGCGACGCCGACGACGAGCGAGATCGCCCCGAACATGCCCGCCGTCGTGCCGACGACGCGGCGCGCGGCATCGACGTCGCGGCGGCCGAGGCTCTGGCCGATCAGGATCGTCGCGGCCATGCCGAAGCCGAACACCGCCGCGAACATGAGAAACATGATGATGTTGGCATTGGTGGTCGCGGCCAGCGCGGTCTCGCCCAGAAACTGGCCGATCCAGATCGCGTTGATCGAGCCGTTGAGCGACTGCAGGATCGACGAGCCGAGCGTCGGCAATGCGAACAACAGCAAAGTGCGGTTGATCGGCCCGATGGTCAGGTCGCGCTGGCCCGGTTGCGCGGACCCGGCTCGGGTGGGGGCATCCGCCATATCAGCCGAGACGCGCGAGCGCCGCCTTCAGCCGATCCGCTTCCGCCGCCTTGGCATCATGATCCTCGCGCGCCTTGGCGACCGCCTCGGGCTTCGCCTTCTCGACGAAGGCCGGGTTACCGAGCCGGCCGGCGAGCGCCCCGCGCTCCTTGTCGGCGCCGGCGATCGCCTTGGCGAGGCGCGCGCGTTCGGCGTCGACGTCGATCACGCCTTCGAGCGGCAGGACCCAGGTCGCCTCGTCGACCACCAGTTGCGCGGCGCCGCCACCCGGCGCCGCGCCGGCCGTGATGCTGTCCAGCCGTGCCAGCCGCGACAGCATGGTGGTGCAGCGGCCGATGCGCGCGATCGTCTCCGCACCTGCGTCGTGCACATAGGCCGCAAGTTTCGCGCCCGGCGGAACATTGAGTTCCGACCGCGCGGCGCGGACTTCGCTGACCAGCCGGATCACCCAGTCGATCTCGGCCTGCGCAGCCGGATCGAGCGCGCGCGCATCGGCCATCGGCCATTTGGCGAGGATCAGATCGTAGGGCCGCTCACCCAGCGCGTGCCAGAGTTCTTCGGTGATGAACGGCATGAACGGGTGGAGCATGACGAGGATCTGGTCGAGCACCCAGCCGGCGACCGTCCGGGTCTCGTCGTCGATGGTGCCGCGCTCGTCGCCGATCGAGACCGGCTTGATCAGTTCGACATACCAGTCGCAGAAGGTCGCCCAGACGAACTGGTAGATCGTGTTGGCGCTTTCGTCGAAGCGCAAATCGGCGAGCGCGAGGTCGAGCTTCTGGATCGTCGCGACAGTCTCGGCGACGATCCAGCGATTGACGGCGAGCATCGCCACCGGCGGCTCGATCGTCGCCGACGCACCAATGCCATTGGCCTGGCAGAAGCGGGTCGCGTTCCAGAGCTTGGTCGCGAAGTTGCGATAGCCCTCGACGCGGCGCTCATCGAGCTTGATGTCGCGGCCCTGGCTCTCCATCGCCGCGAGCGTGAAGCGCAGCGCATCGGCGCCGAAGCGGTCGATCAGCCCCAGCGGATCGACGGTGTTGCCCTTCGACTTGGACATCTTCGCGCCGAACTCGTCGCGGACAAGACCGTGCAGATACAAAGTCTTCCACGGCTTCTCTCCCATGAAATGCAAACCCTGCATCGCCATCCGCGCATCCCAGAAGAACAGGATATCGAAGCCGGAGACCAGCACGTCGTTGGGATAATGGCGCCTGACCGCCTCGGTCTGCTCGGGCCAGCCGAGCGTGCCGAACGGCCAGAGCGCGGACGAGAACCAGGTGTCGAGCACGTCGCCGTCGCGGGTCAGCGCCTTGCCGCCGGCCAATGCCGTCGCCCCCGCTTCGTCCTCGGCCACATAGACCGCGCCGTCGGCGTCGTACCACGCCGGAATCTGATGCCCCCACCAGAGCTGGCGACTCACGCACCACGGCTGGATATTCTCGAGCCAATTGTACCAGGTCTTCTTCCACGTCTCGGGCACGACACGGATATCGCCGCTGCGCACGGCATCGAGCGCGGGACCGGCAAGCGTCTCCGCATCGACATACCATTGGTCGGTCAGCCACGGCTCGATCGCCACGCCCGACCGGTCGCCATAAGGCGTCTGGATCACGCGATCCTCGACCTTTTCGAGCAGGCCGGCCGCGTCGATCGCCGCGACGACGCGCTTGCGGGCATCGAAACGATCGAGCCCGAGCAGGTCGGCCGGGATCAGCCCGTCGGCGGTCTGCACCACCTTCGCCTCGGCATCGAGCATATTGAGCATCTCGGCGGGCTTGAAGCCGGCGCGCTTGCCGACCTCGAAATCGTTGAAATCATGGCCGGGCGTGATCTTCACCGCACCCGAACCCAGTTCGGGATCGGCGTGGTCGTCGGTGATGATCGGGATCAACCGGCCGGTGATCGGCAGCCGCACATGCTTGCCGACCAGCGCACTGTAGCGCGCGTCCGACGCGTTGACCGCGACCGCCATGTCGGCGAGCATCGTCTCCGGCCGCGTCGTCGCGACCGAGATGAAGCCGCCGCCGTCCGCGAGCGGGTAGCGGAAATGCCAGAACTTGCCGTTGACCTCATTGGTCTCGACCTCGAGATCGGAGATCGCGGTCTTGAGGCCCGGATCCCAATTGACGAGGCGCTTGTCGCGATAGAGCAATTTCTGGTTGTAGAGATCGACGAACACCTTGACGACGGCCTTCGAGAAGCCCTCGTCCATCGTGAAGCGCTCGTTCGCCCAGTCCATCGAGCAGCCGAGCCGGCGAAGCTGGCGCGTGATCTGCCCGCCGCTCTCTTCCTTCCATTCCCAGACCTTGGCGATGAATTGCTCGCGGGTGAAATCGGTGCGCTTCTGCTGCCGGTCGTTGAGCTGGCGCTCGACCACCATCTGCGTCGCGATGCCGGCATGATCGGTGCCGACCACCCACAAGGCATCCTTGCCCTGCAGCCGCGCGTGGCGGATCAATATGTCCTGCAGCGTATTGTCGAGCGCATGGCCGATATGCAGGCTGCCGGTGACGTTGGGCGGCGGATTGACGATCGTGAACGGCACCGCCTCGGGCCGCTCCGGGCGGAAGCGGCCCTTCGCTTCCCAATGGGCGTACCAGCGCGCCTCGATGGCGGCGGGATCGAAAGTCTTGGCGAGTTCTGTCATGGCCTGCCGCCCTTAGCGGTGGGCAGCGGCCGATGCCAACCCGATATGATTAAAGGCTCTGCCCCGTCAGCCGTGCGATCTCGCGGGCGACCAGGCCTTCGACCAGGGTCGGGAGATGCGCGTCGAGCCATTCCTTCAGCATCGGCCGCAGCATCTCGCGGACGAGGCCGTCGAGCGTATTGTCGGCGTTGGCGGCGGGCTTGACGATCATGGTCGAGAGCGATGCCAGCGCCTGACGCGTCGCGTCGGCCACGCCGCTCGACAGCAGCGATTCGGTGGTAACCGGCGGAACGGGCGCCGCCTCAGGAACCGGGGCCGCCGGGACCGGAGCCGCGGCGACGGGTTCCGGCCGCGGCGCGGCCCGCGCGCGGACGGGTTCGATCACCGGCTGCTGGACGGGCGGTTCGGGTGCCTCGGGCGCGGTCAGTTCCAGCACATCCTCGGGCTCGTCATCGTCGAACGTCTCGGGCTCGGGCGATCGCATCGGCCGACGCTGGCGCGCCGCCGAGAGGACGGCGTCGCTGTCCTCGGCGATGATCCGTTTGATCGAGGAGAGAATCTCCTCCATCGACGGTTCGTGGCGCACATCCCCCATGCCGACCTTCCCGTGATCGTAGTTCAACCGCCGGGTGGCGTAACAGGACGCTCCGGCAAAGGCTCAACTGCCGGTGTTTGGGCCGGCGTGTCAACGGTCCGCGTCGATTCCGCCTTCGGATTGGGCCGCGAACCCCAATCCCAGATCGAATTACGCACCTTGTCGTAATTTTGCATCGGATCGTAGAGCGTGCCGCCGTCGAGCCCGAGATCGCGCGCCTCGGCCTTGCCCATCGCCGCGAGCATGCTGAAACCGGCGACATAGGCATCGCGCCGCGCGGTCACGAGCTGGACCTGCGAGTTGAGCAATTCCTGTTCGGCGTTGAGGATGTCGAGGATCGTGCGGTTGCCGACGCTGTTCTCGGCGCGGACGCCTTCGAGCGAGAGATTATTGGCATCGACCGCCTGCTGCGACGATTCGATCACCGCCAGCGACGCGCGCCAACTGGCAAAGGCCGCGCGGGTCTGCGCGATGACGCCGCGCTCGACCTCGATCTCCTGCTCGATTGCCTGGCCCGAACGCGCCTGCGCCTGGCGGATCTGAGCGGCGGGTCTGCCGCCCTGATAAAGCGGGATCGTCGCCTGCAGGCCGACCTGCGCGTCCTTCGACGATTGCGAGACGTTGGCGCCGGCGACGCTGCTGCCGAGCGTCCCGAGGAAATTGGTGTAATTGCCGCCACCGACCGCCGACAGCCTGGGCAGCCGTGCGGCACGGGCGACACCGATATCGTAGCGCGCGGCCTCGCGGCGGGCGATCGCGGCGGCAATGTCGGGATTGTTGTCGAGCGCGACCTCGACCGCGGCATCGGGCGTCGCCGGCAGATTGGGCAAAGGCGGCGGCGTTTCGAGATCGACCGGCGCCGAACCGACCAGCCGGATATATTGCTCGCGGCTCGAAATCAGCTGCGCCTCGGCCGAGCGCAGCTGGCTCTGCGAGATCGAGAGCCGTGCCTGCGACTGGGCGATGTCGGTCCGGGTCAGGTCGCCGACCTCGAACCGGTCCTGCGTCGCCTGCAAATTGGTTTGGAGCACACGGACATTGGCCTGGTTGAGCTGGACGATCGCCTGGTCACGAATCACGTCCATGTAACCGGCGACGACCGCACTGAAGATACTCGCCTCGGTACCGCGCAGATCGCCGCGGCCGGCCTCGACGCGCTTTTTCGCGGCGGCAATGCCGTTGCGCACCGCCCCCCCTTGATAAATCGGTACATCCAGATTTATGCCCGCGAACGCCTGGCGCGTCGGCGAGTTGAAGCTGTTCGACGACTGCACCAGATTTTCGGTATAGCTCGCGGTTCCGCGCAGATCCGGCAGCGCATCCGCCTTGGCGATCGGCACCCCCTCGTCGGTCGCGCGCTGTTCGGCACGGGCGCCGGTCAGCGTCGGGTTGGCCTGATAGGCCTTGACCAGTGCATCGCGCAGCGTCTCGGCGCCGGCCGGCGCCGCGAACATCAGCGCCGCAAGCGAGACACCCGTGCAGATTTTCAGGGGCGTGCAGATTTTCAGGGGCGTGCAGATTTTCAGGGGGAGCCGCTGGATTCGACGCATAGACGGACTTTCAGAAACTGAACTGGCGGGGGCGCGCGAAGCCGGGCAGCGGAACCGCCTCGGCATCGGCGAAGATCTGAAAGCCGACGGAGTCGCCCGCGATGCGACCGATCGCAAGGCGTGTGACATTGCCCTCGATCAGCGCGCAGGCGATCCGTCCGCCCGGCTTCAGTTGGGTTTTCAACGCATCGGGAAGCTGCTCGATCGCGCCGTCGATCAGGATCAGATCAAAAGGCGCATGATCCGCGGCACCTTCGGCCAGCGGTCCCTCGACGATCGTGACGGCGGGCGTCGCGCCCAGCTCGTCGCGCATCGCCGCGACCAGGGCGGCATCGCTTTCGACCGCGACCACGCTCGCCGCGAGCTTCGCGAGCAACGCCGACGCATAGCCGGTCGCCGCACCGACGACGAGCACATGGTCGGTCGGTGCGACCGCCGCTTCGGTCAGCAGCCGGCCCGTCACCATCGGCAGGTTGAGCGCGCGGCCGGCGCCCAGCGGCACCGGCGTGTCGACATAGGCAAGCTGGCGGCGCGTGACCGGCACGAAGCGCTCACGCGGCACCTCGCCCATCGCCGCGACGACGCGCGGGTCGCTGACCGCACTCGTCCGCAACTGGCTCGCCACCATCGCGCGGCGCAGGGATTCGTAGTTCTGCTCGTTCACAATGGCCCCCGGATGGCACAACTGTCTTAGCTGCGCAATACACTTAGTGTCGACGTTCCGGGCTTCTATCCCGCGGCACGGCGTCCGCCAAGCGTCGTTCGCCGAAAAGCGCGAGCGCCTGTCGGTTTGGCGGATGGCCCTGGGGCTTACCCATTCTCGCGGCACCGTGGTAAAGTCGGGCAACGGCGCAGATCTGCATGAAAGGTATCGGCCTGGATGAAAACTATCGCGATGCAATCGGGGGGGTCGGATCGGCGGATCGTCGCGACTCTGTTGCGCAACGCGTCGGTGAGCCACCATCTGCACCGGTCGACGGCATGGCTTGCCGCGGCGCTCGACGTGACGCCCGTCGGTCCCGACGACCGGGCGGACCTGGGTTTGATCCTTGGTGAGGCGCATATTTCGGATCTCGCCAGCCTGCTCGCCGCGCGCGCCGTGACGGCGCCAGCCCTGTCGCGAACGATTCTCTCGCTCTACGCGAGCGGTGAGCTGCGCCGCAGTGACATGGCCGAATGGGCAAAGGCGTTCATCTGATGGGCATTCCCGATCGGCGTACAAGGGAGGAGATTGATCCCGTCCAGAATCATCAAATGACGGGAAACAAGCCTTTTCGATGCACCTGCGCGCGCAGTTTCGCCCGTTGGTCAAAATCGTTGCGCCCAATTCTTTCAGCGGCTATCTGCACCGTCCCGAAGCGGCCAGGTTCCTCGATCGCGTGATCAACGCGTGATCGTTCGAGCGGCCGGTCAAGGGCATGCTATCAACCCACGAACGATTTATCGTGTCGGTCAGCAGATTAAGTCCATCGAGGCCCGATGGCGGAGTGGTGACGCAGAGGACTGCAAATCCTTGCACCCGGGTTCGATTCCCGGTCGGGCCTCCAGATGACATGGCCCAGATGACTTGGCCATGTGCAGCCGATGCGGGTGTTGACCGGCGCTCCTGCTGGTTGCCGGCCCGCTGGTTGCCGGCAGCGCGGCCCGCAGCCATTCAGCCTTGTCTTTTTTGTCCGCACTGACTAGTTTTGCGACCGACAGGACAAGACGATCGCAGATATGGCAAGCGCCGCTTCGCTCCCTCCAGCCGCCAGGCGTTCCCCGGATGCGCCGCCCTCCAGCCATACGCTGCGCGGCAAGGCGCTCGAACGTCTGTCGATCGCGATCGCGCGTGCGGTCGAATCGGCAAGTGACGACACGCTGGCGGCAATCCTCAGCGCACCCGATTTCGGCCAGGCACTGGCGATCGCGCCTCGCGATCTGGTGCCGCCACCGCCGGAGCGGCTTGCCGCGGAAATGGCGGCGCGCGCGCGGACGGCGCAGTTCAGGGCAGACATGGCGGCCAAGGCCGGTGGCATGTATGATCGCCACCAGCTCGCAGACCTGCTCGGCGTCCAACCGGCGGCGATCGACAAGCAGCGCCAGCGCCGGCAAATTCTGGGCGTGCCTTATGGTAACGAAATTCGCTATCCGGCAGCGCAGATCATCAACGGCGAGACAGTCGCCGACCTGAAGTCGCTGCTCGAAGCGTTTGGCGACATGGCGCCGTGGGGACAATTGCAATTGCTGGTGACACCGATCGAAGGGTTCGGGCCGACGGCACGATCGATCTTCGACATATTGGCGGATCGGCCCGACGCATCCACGTTGCGGCAGCTCAGGAGCCTCGTCGCGGGCTGGGCGGCCTGAACGGTCGTGGCGGCGTCGCGATTGCGGACTTTGGCGAAGGGCGTCGTCCTCCATCGCATCCATCGCCGGCTCCACGATCCGATATTCTTCGGTCCGCCGGGAAGCTTGCCCGAGCAGCGCTACGACGACCCTGCCGGGGTCTTCAAAACGATGTGCCTCGCGCGCGCGCTCACGACGTCATTTGGCGAAACACTCGTCCGCCTGCCGGAAATTCCCTTCGTGCTGGCGACTGACGTTCTGGTCCGTGCGCGCAGCGAACTCGTCACCACCAAAGCCCTGAAACTGCATCCGCTGATCGACGCCGGCGTATCCGCGCATGGACTGTCGTTCACCGACCTTCATGGCGCGGCCTATGATCGAACCTGGGCGATCAGCGCCGAAATCCACGCGGCCGGCAGCGCAGACGGCATTTTATATACATCGAGATTCGACAACCAGCCCTGTATCGCCCTGTTCGACCGGGCGCGCGACGCCATTGCCGAAACTGCCGTCAAAGCGTTGCCGCTCACGCCCGAGCTGGCGACCCGGCTGGCCGAGCATTTCGGCAAGATCTACGTCGAGCCTTGAACCGGACGCTGCGGCCGCGCCTCAATTCAGGAACGCCATCGCCGAAACCGGCGCGCCCTTCGCACAGAGCGCTGCATTGCCTTCCAGCCCCGGCTTGTAGCGGGCGGCAAAGCCGAGCAGTTCGCCGCGCGCTTCAAGCCGGACGAGATGGCCCAGCGCGGCCGATCCGGCGGCACAGAGGACGTCCCTGTCGTTCGCCTTGTGCGCGATGGCGCTGAGCGCGACGTTCGCGGCGACCAGGCGGTTCGCGGTCGAGCTCTTGCCCTGCGCGCGAAAGACCTGCTCGTAGAGCGCGACGACGCTGCGCTGCATCGCGATCGCCTGCCCGTGAAGGCCGCGGTCGCTCAGCGCCTGCGATTCGGCGCCGCGCACGGAGCCAGCGAACGCGCGCAAAGTCTGGTCATTGGGTTCGATCTGCATCAGCCGGTCGACGCTTTCGCGCGCCGTGCGCACGAAGCGCTGCGCGTCGGCCTCGCGCCCTTTGGCCCCCGATGCCGTACCGAAGCCGACATAGGCGTTGAACGCGATCAGCTGGAGGATGGCGGGATCGTTCGGTTCGGCCTTGTCCAGCGCCAGCAGCCGACGCTCGGCGTCGAGTGCGAAGTCGACACCGGCATCGAGTTCATCGATGAAATAGGCCCTGATCCCGCGATAGTAGCGCGCTGCAGCCCGGTCGAATGCTGCTGCGCGCGAGCGCTGCATCGCCGCCGGCCATTCGCCGATCTCGCGATCGAGCCGATCCGCGAGACGCTGGAGATCGCCGGGCTTCTGGCCGAGAACCGCGAGCTCGAGCTGGGCCTTGCGGAGCTGACTTCTAGCCGCCTGCCACTGCGGCCCATGATCGTCGGATGCCGCCAGCGTGCGCGCCGCCTCGGCAGCGAGCCGGTTGCCGCCTTCGCTGTCGCTTTGGGCGTGCGCCTTGACCATCGCGAGCAGCGACAAGGCTTCCGCGAGCGGTGGCGCCGCGGCCGCGCGCGGTATGTCGGGCGCGCGGAGCATGGCGATCGCGGTCTCGAGATTCTGCGCCGCCCGGCCGACATCGCCCAGATTGGGCTCGGTCGGCACACCCTGGATGCGCGCAAGCGTGACGAAGCCGCGCGCAGCCTCCAGTCGCAATCCCGGACCGGCTCCCTCAGAGGCCGCGAGCGCGGACAAATAGGTCTGCGCGCGGTCGGCCAGCCTCACCCGCGCGGCGTTGTTGCCGATCACGCGCTCCATCCGATCGTTGAGTTCGAACAGCATGAAGCCGGCGAGGCTGCGCAGGTCCTCGAACCGGGCCGCCTCGGCCGCACGCGCCTTCTCGGCTCGCGCATAGGCTTGCAGCGTCACCAGCAGCGCACCGATCAGCAGCAGCAGCACCGTCGTCGCCACGCCGACCCCCAGCCGATTGCGGCCGATGAACTTGGTCACCCGATACCGGCGTCCGCCTGCGGTCGCAGCGACGGTGAAGCCCTTCGCCCAGCGATCGAGATCCTGTCCCAGCGCATCCGCCGTCGGATAGCGGTCCTCGGGCCGGTTCGCGGTGGCGCGCGCAATGATCGCGCGCAGATCGCGATCGTCGGGACCGGGCGGCACCAGTTTCTGCAGCAGTTTGCCGAGCGAATAGATGTCGGCCGCGGTGGTGACCTGCGCGCTGGTCATCCGTTCCGGCGCCGCATAGCCGGGCGTCAGGCTGAGGCTGCCGATCGACGGCGTCATGCCGCCGGCCGGCGCCGGCTCGTCGTCGGCGGGCTTGGCGATGCCGAAATCGATCAGCTTGACCACACCGTCGCCGGTCACCAGCACGTTGGACGGGGTCAGATCGCGATGGACGATCAGGTTGCGATGCGCGAAGCCGACGGCGGCGCAGACGTCGCCGAACAGCCGCAGCCGGGCGTCGCGGTCCAGCCCCTGCCTATCCGCCTTCTGGCCGTCCGCCCACTCGATCAGCGGCAGCCCGTCGACCAGTTCCATGATGATATAGGGCGATCCGGCCTCGGTCTCGCCACCATCGAACAAATGCGCGATATTGGGATGCGAGAGCTGCGCCAGGGTCTGGCGCTCGGTGCGGAAACGGTCGATCAGCCGGTCGGTGAGCAGGCCGGGCTTGATGATCTTGATCGCCACGACATGGGCGAAGTCGCCGGTCATGCGTTCGCCGCGATAGACCGATCCCATGCCGCCGCCACCGATCCGTCCGGTGATGCGATACGCGCCGATCCGCTCCGGGACCGGCTCCTCCTCGATCATATCGACCGCGGCGCCGGTACGCAGCTCCGATATCCGGTCGGCCTCCAGCATCGCGCGGACGCGTTCGAACAAGGCCGGGTTGCCGGCGGTTTCCGCCGCCAGCCAGCCATCGCGATCGGCTTCGGACACGTCGAGCAGCCGTTCGAACACGGCGAGCGCGGCACGCTCCAGCGCGGGATCAGTCATCTTCGACCGGATTCGCCAATGCGTCGAGCAGCCAGGCGCGCGCCGTCTGCCAGCGCCGCTTTGCCGTCGCCTCGGACATGCCCGTGACGGTGGCGACGTCGCCGATCGTCATGCCACCGAAATACCGCATCTCGACCAGCTCCATCAGTTGAACGTCGATCGCTCCCAGACGGATAAGCGCGGTTTCGAGCAGAATCAGGTCAAAGCGTTGTTCGCCTTCGATCTGCGTGCACAGTTCGACCTTCACATGGCGCCTTTTGTCAGACTGGCGGGCGCGGGCGTGATCGACCAGCGCGTTGCGCATCAGCCGCGAGGCGAGCGACATGAAATGGGCGCGGTCGGCGAGATCGATCCGTTCGATCCGCATCAGCCGGATCACCGCCTCGTTGACGAGATCGCCGGTCGACAGCGACGAGTCGCGCTCGCCGCGCAGGCGGGCGGCGGCGATCTGGGCGAGTTCGGGGTAAAGACGCGACAGCAATCTGTCGCGCGCCGTTTCATCCCCACCCCGCCAGCGCACCACAAGCTGCGCGGTCGAATTCTCGTCCATTCCTGCTCCCCACTCATGGAACCGGCCGACCGCCCTGCGATAAAGCACAAATCACTGACAAAGTGGACAGAATTCGCCGGACGCGGAACGCGGCGATCGTGTCATGCCGGAACGGGACGGTTGCGACCGGGCCGCAAGGATGGTCGATCAGGGGTTCGACAAGCGCGCCGACTGCTGTATTCTCGCGTGAGTCGTAAGAAAATAAAACGGGCGCATGGATCATGGCCGGCACGGGCGCGGAATCACCGTTGCCCGCTGTTCCGGCAGGGAGGCTGTCGTGCGCGTTCGCTCTATTCTTCGCCTGATTCCGGTGCTTGGTCTTGCCGCGGTGCCCGTCGCCGCGCCGGCGCAAGGAGTTCCACCCAGCCTGCTCGACAGCTTCCGTCTCGGCAGCGGCGGCGGGGTGCTGTGCCAGGTCCAGAACAAGGGCCGTGACAAGGCGGTCGCCGGGATGTTCGACCGCGCCTGGACGATCGTCTGCCGCGATGCCGCCCGCCCGATCGCCCAGCTCTATGCGCTTCGCACCGACACGCCCGATCCCGCCGGCCGCATTGCCACGGCGCGCGCCGACGAGGTCACCTGCACGCCCGACACCGAGGGCGCGATTGCCGGCCTGGGTCCGGTCATCGTCACGCGCTGCCGGTTGAAGGCGGCCGAGGTCGACTACACGGTCTACACCTACAAGACCGCCAAGACGCTCTACGTCGCGCAGGGCCTGGCCGGCTATGACAGCGCACTGACGCTTGGGCTGCGCACGATCGTCGCCGACAAGCTCGTGCCCGGCGAGGTCACTGTGGCGACGACGTCGGTCGTCAATCCCGGCGCATTCGCCCGCGTCCAGGCCGGGACGCTCGACGCCGACCAGGCGCTCGCCGAAGGCTATCGCCGCAACAACAGCGGCGATTATGCCGAGGCGGCGGAGTTCTTCGCCACCTTGCAGGAGCGGTCATCCGAAAGCGCCGCCCAGATGGACCGGGCCGGCGAATATCTGATCAACCAGGCGCTGCAGAAGTCCAATCTCGGCGAGTTCGCCGAAGCCGACCGACTGTTTGCCGAGGCCGACCGCATTCCCACCACCGATCGCGTCCAGGTGCGGCTGCGGCGCAATTTCCAGGCGCTGCATCTGCTCAACCAGCAAAGGCTGCCCGAGGCGCTGGCCGTACTCGAACGCCCGGTGGTCCAGCTCGACAACGAGATACCGGTCGCCGGCAGCGCGATCGAGATCGGCGCCGACGTCGCCGCCGAGATCAACAGCGGCCTGCCGACCGCCCAGCGGCTGGGCGCGACCGAGAGCAGCGCACTGACCCCCAATGAACGCGCGGCGATCATCGACGCCCAGGCGATGCAGTTGCGCGGCACGATCTGGCGGCTGCAGGGCCAGCCCGCGCAGGCGCGCGACCTGCTGGTCAAGGCGCTGGCCGATGCGATCGCGATCCGCGAGGGCCGCGTCGTCTCGATCACCCGGCTGCGTGCGCAGATCCTCGCCGAGACCGCGCTCGCCGACGAGGCGCTGGGCGATGCCGCCGCGGGCGAGGCGCGGCTGCGCGAGGCGGTCACGCTGCTGGAAACGCAATATCCCGAAACCAGCGCGGTCAACGGCGCCCGCGCCCGGCTCGCCGCCTATCTGACGCGGCACGAACAGGCCGATGCGGCGATGGCGATCTATGCCGAGGTCATCAAGTCGACCAGCCTCAACGGCGGCAACATCACCGGTCTCTCGAACCAGCTCGCGCCCTATTTCGCGCTGCTCGCCGAGCGCATCCCGGCGAACCCCGCGCTGACCAACGACTTCTTCGTCGCCAGCCAGGTCTTCGTCCGGCCCGGCGTGGCCGACACCCAGGCGGTGCTGGCGCGCGAACTGAGCGAGGGCGGCACCGATGCCGCCCGCCTGTTCCGTCAGTCGGTCACGCTGTCGCGCGATATCGAGCGCGGTCGGATCGAACTGGCCCAGGCGACGATGAGCGCCGAGCAGGACGGCATGGCGATGGCCAATGCCAATGCGATCCGCACCAGCATCGCCGCGCTCGAGGCCGAACAGGTGGCGACGCAGGCGCAGCTCTCGCAATATCCGCAGTTCCGCGCGGTCTCGTCGGCGACGCTGCCGCTCGCCGATCTCAAGGCGACGCTGAAGCCGGGCGAAGCCTATCTGAAGCTGCTGACGGTCAGCCGTTCGCTCTACGCCTTCTATACCTCGTCGACGCTGACGACCGCCTACCGGCTGCCGATCTCGCCCGACCAGATGGATACCAAGGTCGACACGATCCGCGAGACGATCGCTGCCGAAGTCGACGGGCAGCTGCTGACCTATCCGTTCGACATGGCCACCGCGCGCAGCCTGTTCGTCGATCTCGTCGGCCCGGTCGCGGCCGACCTCGCCAGCGTCGATCATCTGATCTTCGAGCCCGACGGCGGCATGTTGCGGCTCCCGATCACGCTGCTGGTCGAGGACGACGCCAGCGTCGCGCGGGTCGCGGCGCGCGACGCCAAACCCGATGCCGATCCGTTCGACGATTCGGGCGTCAACTGGCTCGGGCGCAACCGCGCAGTCAGCACCGCGGTCTCGGCGCGCGCGTTCCGCGATACACGCATGGCGCCGCGCTCGGCGGCTACCAACGAATATATCGGCTTCGGCCAGAATGCGCCGGTCAGCGGTGCCGTGCGCGCGGCCTCCACGCGCTCGATGAGCGGTGCCGGCGGGATCGGCTGCGACTGGCCGCTGACCGAGTGGAACAAGCCGATCTCGGCGGCCGAACTGCGCACCGCCAGCGCCGCTTTGGGCGCTTCGCGCTCGACGATCGTCACTGGCGCGAAGCGCCCAAAGCGGCGCTGGCGGTGCGCAGTTCGGCCG